>CEPZ01088291.1_pt1 | contig 18484 bp, 18 predicted proteins | sample 530461 | NCBI WGS metagenome assembly CEPZ01 (sample SAMEA2620106, study PRJEB7988) | marine metagenome | isolation source: saline water (ENVO:00002010), including | reverse complement strand
TAGGTTTTTCTTTTTTATCTGTTTGAGCTAATTTCATAACAGCCTTATTTTTTCTTGAAATTGCATTAGCTGATAAGAGTTCAGTACTAACAAGACTTGCCCCATATTTTTTACACATAATCCTAAATGCAATATTTGTTATATCATGCATTGGTGCAAGGATTAGTTTAGATTTTAGTTTTGGGAATTCTTTCATTTTATTTTTTTAATTTATATCTACTAATATATTCACATTTTTTACATTTAATAATTTTAAAACCTTTCTTTATTTTAATTTTAGAATTTTTAGAATTAAATAGACTATAACATTTTTTACAAAACTTTTTTCTTAAATCACTTATTTTAATATTTTTACTCATCGCTAACTTTTTAACCTTTTTAATTTCTTTAGGATTAGGACTATTAGAAAAAATTTCTTCAATCCTTTTTTCAGTCTCAGGTTTAGAAGATTTAAGTTTCATATTATTAATCATAAAAAGAATTATATAAATTTAACAGAATTAGAATTTCTTAAACTTATTAACTAGCTCTAAGGTATCAACTTGTCCTAAGAAAATAGATCTGCAACAATATCTTTCTAATCCAAGCTCATCTAAAACCTTTTTAGAATCTTCACCTTTTTCAGTTCTTTCTTTAAATTCTTTCCAAAGGTGTCCTAAAGGCTTTCCACAACTTATACATCTCACAGGAATTATCATTTTATTTTAGTTTGTTTATCTTAGTTTATTATTAAATTAAGTAAGACAACTTCATGGCTTCACTTCTGTAAAGAAACTAATACCATGAACATAGTAAGCTTAACTTCTGTGTTCGGAATGGGAACAGGTGTGACCAAACTATTATGGTCGTCTCAATTATATTTAAAGTTAAGCGTTTATAAAGCTTTTTATACCTCTAATTATTGACATTTTTATAGAATTAGCCTGGATAAAATCTATTTGGGTTGATAAGGGAACTTTCTTAAAGGAGAGTTGATAAGAGAAACTTGGTTCTCTTATGCAGGGATGCTGGAGTGGTCAAACAGGGCAGACTCAAAATCTGCTAGCTTAGTGCTTACAGGGGTTCGAATCCTCTTCCCTGCATAATTCTTAAGGAGGGTTGATAAGGGAAACTTGGTTCCCTTAACTCATCAAACTAAACACACCTTTTTGTAACAGAAATAATGTTATTAATGCAATAACAATTATTGGCATGTTTATTGAAGTAGCTAAAATAATCAAAACTGCAGAGACTATATCTAAAATACTTGTTATGTTTAAATTAAACACAAAAACTAATCCCTTTACTAATAAAATCATTCCTAAGAGAAGGATAAAATTTGAAGGAATTATATGAAACATTCCAAATAACCAAAATACAATTGCAATAAATATGTCTAAAATTCCTAATATTTTTACTATCATTTTAAAACCTACAATTTTTAAACTTATAGAGGGTTTAAAAATATATGCCCAAGTAGTTCAGTTGGATAGAATGCGTCCCTCCTAAGGACGAGGTCGAAGGTTCAAGTCCTTCCTTGGGCGTTTCACAATAACTTTAAAAACACCTAAAAATTAGTCAAAATATTAACAAGCGTGGATAGTTAAATGGTATAATCACTGCCTTCCAAGCAGTTGTTCCGGGTTCAACTCCCGGTCCGCGCATAATCTTTAAATGGAAAAACAAACAGAAAACACAGAAAAGAAATCTTTTAGTAATAAGTATGATAAGAATTATAAAAAATTACTTCTTATCCCTGCAATATTATTAATAATCTCATTAGGTTATTTATTTTATTTTTATTCTGTTAATGGGGATTTTATTAAAAAAGATGTGAGTCTAACTGGTGGGATTACTATTACTATTGAAGCTAATCAAGAAATTAATATAGATGAATTAAATGAATTTTTATCTCAAAAATTAGATAATTTTGCAGTAAATGAATTATCCAATAGGTTTTCAGGAAAACAAGAAGCAGTAGTTGTTCAAAGCCCTATACAAGATTTAGAGTCTGAAGAAGTTTCAGATTTTGAAAAAGTAATTGAAGAATTTTTAGGTTATGAATTAAATTCAGAAAATTCAAGCACAGAAAAAACAGGCTCAAAATTCGGAGAGTCGTTTTACAAACAATTAATTTTTGCAATTTTTATTTCCTTTATCTTAATGGCATTAGTTGTTTTTATAATTTTTAGAACTTTTGTCCCAAGTGCAGCAGTAGTTATTTCTGCTTTTGCAGATATTGTAATGACTCTTGCTTTAGTAAATTTTTTAGGAATAAAGATTTCAAGTGCAGGAATAATGGCATTCTTAATGTTAATTGGTTATTCTGTTGATACAGACATTATGCTTACAACAAGATTATTAAAAAGACAAGAAATGATAAACCATAAACTTGCTAATGCATTTAAAACAGGATTAACAATGACTATTACTTCTATTATTGCAATAACTATTGCACTAATTATTACAACTTCTTTTTCAGAAGTATTAAAACAAATTTTCACAGTTTTACTAATTGGACTTAGTTTTGATATTCTTAACACATGGATTACTAATGCTTCAATATTAAAATGGTATCTAGAAAGGAGGAAAGCAAAATGAAAATAGAAAAAATACTAAGAATCTATAAAAAGATTAGCTACACAGATGACAGATTAAGCTATTCATCTTCAGAAATTAAATTATTTAAGAGATATAAATAAAAAATGGTAAAACTAAACTGGAAAATATGGGTATTAATTTTTGCAGTATTAGGTTCTTTATTAGCAATAGTTCCACTTGATTTTACTAAAGGAATAGAAATTAATTCTGTTGAATTAAACTCAACAGCCCTGGCTCAAGGATTAGCGCAAGGGCAGATAATTACACATGTTGATGGAGAATTAATTAATTCAATAGAAGAATATCAAAATATAATTAATTCAAAATTTCCTTCTAATGAAAAAATAAAACTTATAATAACAACTAAGTCAGGAGAGTTTATTTTATTTGATAATCAAGCCCCAGAAATATCTATTAAAAACATAGAAAAAACAAAAATTAAAACAGGTTTAGATTTATCAGGAGGTGCAAGAGCATTAATAACAAAACAATTAACAGAACAAGATAACACTCCACTTACTCCACAAGAATTAACAGATTTAATTGATATAACTAATGAAAGATTAAATGTTTATGGATTAAAAGATATTATTGTAAAACCACAATCAGATTTGTTTGGTAAAAATTCTATGCTAATCGAAATAGCAGGCTCAACTCCTGAACTAGAAAAATTAATTTCACAACAAGGAAAATTTGAAGCTAAGATTGGGAATGAAACTGTTTTTATAGGTGGAGAAAAAGATATAACTTATATTGCAAGGGTTGGAGAACAAGCAGGAATTTCTGGAAGATGTGGCACAGATGAATCAGGAACAACCTGGTCATGTCCTTTTAGATTTGCAATCACTATAAGTCCTGAAGCAGCACAAACATTTGCAAGTATAACAAGCGAATTAGGAATAGACCCTGAAAGTCCAGGTTCACTAGATAAAAAAATAGACTTATATTTAGATGATGAGCTTTATAGTTCACTATCTATTTCAAAAGACTTAAAGGGCTCTTCAACAACTCAGATTTCAATTACAGGTGGAGAATCAGGAGCAACAGAACAAGAGGCTCAAGAAAATACTTTAGAGGAAATGAAGCAACTTCAAACTGTTTTAAAAACAGGAAGCTTACCCTTTCAATTAAAAATTGAAAAAATAGAAACTATTTCCCCATTATTAGGTAAAAAATTCTTAAACACTATTTTAATAACAGGGCTTGCTGTTATTTTCGCAGTAGGGCTAATTGTTTTATTAAGATATAAAAAAGTAAAATTATCTATTGCAGTTTTATTCACAAGTTTATCAGAGGTTCTTATTATTTTAGGAATCGCTGCATTATTTAAAATAAACCTAGACCTTCCAGCTATTGCAGGAATTATTGCAGCAATAGGAACCGGTGTAGACTCTCAAATAATTATCTTAGATGAATCTCAAATGAGCCAAATTCTATCTCTTAAACAAAGAATTAAAAACGCATTATTTATTATTTTAGGAACTTACTTTACAACTTTATTTGCTCTTTCTCCACTATATTGGGCTGGAGGAGGATTATTAAAAGGATTTGTAGTTACAACAATAATTGGAATTAGTGCAGGAGTAATTATTACAAGACCTGCATTCTCAGAAATTGTTAAAAAAATATTAAAAGATTAAAATAAAATATTAAAAAAGATGTTACCAAAGGCACATGTATTGTATGGATTTTTATTTGCATATATTATTTATTGGTTTACTTCAATAACAATTTTTCAAGCAGTTTTAATTTTTCTTGCATCTGTTTTAATTGATTTTGACCATTATTTATATTATGTTATTATTAAAAAAAGAATTTCTTTAAAATCTTCTTATAATTGGTTTAAAATAAGAAGAGATAAACTCTTAAAACTTTCATCTAAAGAAAGAAAAAAACATAAACAAATTATACTTCTTTTTCATGGTGTAGAGCCCATAATTATTTTGTTTTTATTATCTCAATTTTTTCCATGGTTAATTTATATTAATATTGGTTTTATTATCCATTTAATTTTAGATTTAATAGTAGAATTAAAAGGAATAAAATACTATAAATTATCAGTTATTTATTCAATTTATGACCATATTTTAAAAAGAAAATTAAAACATCTTTAAAATATATCTATTTTACCTCTATAATACTTATAAATAGTTTCCTCTAAAATAGTTTATGAAAGGAGTTATTTTAGCAGGAGGAACTGGTTCAAGACTTTTTCCATTAACAAAAGTAACTAATAAACATCTTTTACCTATTTATAATAAACCAATGATTTTTTACCCTATTGAATCATTAAAAAAAGCAGGATTAGAAGAAATTTTAATAGTTTCAGGGAGACATCATACAGGACATTTCTTAGAACTTCTTGGTAGTGGAAAGGAAATGGGATTAAAGTTTAGTTATGATATACAGGAAAAAGAAGGAGGTATAGCAGAAGCTTTGTCTTTAGCTAAAGATTTTTCTAAAGAAGATAAGATAGCAGTATATTTAGGAGATAATATTTTTGAAGACGATTTAACAAAATATGTTGAAAATTTTAAAAAACAAGAAAAAGGAGCAAGAATATTTTTAAAAGAAGTTGATTTAAAAAATGCAAAAAGATTTGGAATTGCAGAAGTTTTAGGAAATAAAATAGTTCACGTTGAGGAAAAACCAAAAATTCCAAGAACCAACCTTGCTATAACAGGACTTTATATGTTTGATTCAGATGTATTCGATATAATAAAAACTTTAAAGCCTTCTAATCGTGGAGAATTAGAAATAAGTGATGTTATAGATGGTTATTTAAAAAAAAGTTCACTTTGTTATGATAAAATAAAAGGATTTTGGTCAGATGCAGGAACTTTTGAATCTCTTTTTAAATCAACAGAATTTATAAGAAAAAAAGTTTATGAAAACCCTAACTAAAGTTATTAATCAATTTTTATTTCACCACCCTAATTTTATTTTATCAACAACATAATTTGCATCTTCTTCTGTCATATTTTGATGTAGGGGCAAACAAACTCTCTTATCATTTACTTCATCTAAATTAAGAGAATTACTTTTATATGGCCTAAATATTGGAATTATATCATTTCTTTCATGAACTATTGAAGACTCTATTCCATAAGAAGTCATTTTTGGGATAAAATTATTTCTTTTATCAACCAAAATTGTATAAAGCCAATTTCCTCCTTGCCTATCATCTTTTTTTTCTAATAATTTAACTCCATTAATATCCTTTAGTTTATTTTCATATATTTCAACAATTTTATCTCTTGTTTTTTGCCATTTATCATAATCTTTTAATGCATAAATTCCAATTATTGCATTAAGATTATTTGCATGAAATTTCCCCCCTGCCTCAAAAGTAGGGTAAGGAGAATAACCTTTTTTAGGATTTGGAGTTCTTTCATCTCTTCCAATCCCAAACCATCTACTTCTTCTTAAAGATTCAGCATTTTGCCAATCATTCCAATTTTTTTTAAATTCCTTTAAATGTTTAAAATCAAGCTCTTTGAAAAGAGCATGTGAAAAATAATCTTTTGGAATTGATGTTGCTTTTGGGTTGATTGAAAAATAATTTTCTAACTGTTTACCAAAAAGAGTTCTTAATAATTTTCTATTTTCTTGATTTTTACTAAATTCAACATATTCTTTACCTGAATTTTTAAAAGGTATTGCTAATAATCCTCCATCAATTGTTGTCATTTGCTTTATTGATTGTAAGGAAAACATGGTATAATCTGCAAATTGAGAAATCTCTTTATTATGATATGTTGCCCCAAGAGAATGAGCCCCATCAACTATTATTTTTAAATTATTTTTTTTAGCAATTTCATTAATCTCTTCCATATCACAAGGATATCCCCCCCAATTTACAGCCATTATCGCTCTTGTTTTTTCAGTTATTTTATTCTCTATATCTTTAGGATCTATATTTAGGGTTTCTCTTTGTATATCTGCAAAAACAGGAATTGCTTGTCTTAAAATTATTTCAGTATTTGTTGCAGTACAAGTTAATGGTGTTGTGATTACTTCATCCCCTGCATTAACTCCTGCCCCTAATAAAGCTAAATCTAAGGCAGATGTCCCAGAATTAGTAAATAAAACATAATCAAACCCAAATCTATTCATACAATCAGTTTCAAACTCCTCAACAAAAGATCCCTCTCCAATAAAAGGCCTACTATTATCTTTAGGATATAATAATTCTTCAATTTCAGAAAGAACTTCCTTTTTTGGTATAGGGGGGTAAAATAAATTTATTTTCTCTCTCATTTTTAAAGGATAAACTAAGTGGCTTATAAATATTTAGCTAATCTAATGATTATTCCTTACCAAATAGTTTCCAATAGCTAAATAATCTAAATTTGTTCTTTTTAAACAACTAATTGCATCTTTAGGAGAACAAACCAAAGGTTCTTCTTTATCATTAAAAGAAGTGTTTAGTACTATTGGAACTCCTTTTATTTTTTCAAATTCTTTTATTAATTCATAATATCTTGGATTATCTTTTTTAGTTACTGATTGAGGTCTTGTTGTTCCATCAATATGAACTACAGAGGGAATTTTATCCCTTTTTTCTTTTTTGACCCTAAAACTTAATATCATAAATGGATCTTCTGTTGAATTTTCAAAATATTCAGGAGCTGCCTCAGATAATATTGATGGTGCAAAGGGTCTCCAATTTTCCCTATGCTTAACTTGTAAATTAACTTTATCTTTTATTATTTTATTTGTAGGGTCTGCTAAAATAGATCGATTACCTAATGCCCTTGGGCCCATTTCCATTCTTCCCTGAAACCACCCTATAATTTTTCCTTTTGATATTAATTTTGCAGTAACCTTAGAAATCTTATTATATTTTTTATATTTAAGATTGGTTTTTTTTAGTTCTTTTAAAATTTCTTGATTAGTATATTCTGGACCATAATAAGCATTAGTCATTTTAAAATCGCTTTTCTTATTAGATAATTTAATCCATTCAAGAAATGCTGCTCCAATTGAAGTTCCAGCATCACTTGATGCTGGTTGTACAAAAATATTTTTTACAAAATCTTGTTCTGATAAAAGGCCATTTGAACAACAATTAAGAGAAGAACCTCCTGCTAAACAAAAATTTGTAATCCCATTTTTTTCATACATAGATTTTGCTAATTTTAAAACAACCTTCTCCTGTATATATTGTATTGTTGCAGCTATATTTTCATGCCTTTTTGTTATTGGTTCATCTTTTTTTCTTTTTTGCCCAAAATTTTTTATTAATAATTTTTCAAAAGAATTTATTTTTTCTCCGAAAAATACTTTTTTATAAGCATTTTTTAACATAGCACTATATCTTGAGAAAGTTTCACAACTATAACCTTCTTTAGTAAACTTAATAATTTGATTTATTTTATTAATTGGTTTTCCATAAGATGCTAAACCCATGACTTTTCCTTCATGACTATGTCTTTTAAATCCTAAATAATCTGTAAATGATTCATATAAGGCCCCAATAGAATTAAGAGAACTATATTCTTTAATTTTATATATTTTTTTTGAATTTCTTCCTTCTGCAAGAAAGGTTGAAGTAGTTTCTCCTTTTCCATCCATAGAAATAATATTTGCATTATTAAAACCAGAAACATAGAATGATGAAGAAGCGTGAGTCAAATGATGAGGATAATAAGTAATTCTTTTATCTTTAAAAAAGTCATGCCCCTTATTTTTTTTAAAAGTTTTAAGCCACTTTCCTATATTTAAAAAAAGAATAGGACGTTTTAATGCAAGAAGAAATTCTTTTTTTAAGTGTTCTAAGGGAGAAGCACCTCCTACCCCTATACTTTCAATATCTTTTAAGGTTATTCCTGCATAATCTAAACAATATTGTATACTTTTTTCTGGAAAAGGATAGCCTTGAGAATGTTTAATTCTATTAAACCTTTCCTCTTCTACTGCTGCAATTAATTTCCCGTCTTTTATAAGGGCTGCAGAAGGGTTTTCTGAAATTAAACTGGAAATTCCTAAAATATATGTCATTTTTATTTTAATAATTTATTTGTTTAATTATAATTTTAACAGCGTTTTTAAAGATTTATATTATTTAAACCAAATAAAAAGTATTAAGGATAAATAAATCTTAAAAATCTTTTTTTAAAATTTTTTTTAATAAAATAAGAAAAAAAGAGGGCTTAGATACAATTGTAAATGGTATATATAAAAATAAAAAACCTATTAAAAATAATGGATAAGAAATTGAATTATTTTTCATGAAAATCATTTTATCTTTTATAAAATTAATAAACTGTTTTTCACTAAAAGTTTCTATTTCTTCTTTTTTGTGCCAACATTTACATTTTGAAAACATTATTTTATACCCTGCTTTCTTAACTTTATTTGAAAAATCAACATCACAATAATAAATAGAATAATCTTCAGAAAATAATCCTATTTTATTAAAAACTTCTTTTTTTGTAAGTGCAAGTCCTAATCCTGTAGATTCTCTTTCCCTCATATAATCAAATTGGCCTTTATCAATCTGGTCTCTTCCAATATTTTTAGTCTTACTTGTTAAAAGATTAACTTTAAGATCAAATGACCTTATTTTATTTTTATTTTTATAATAATAACATTTACAAGAAGCAACACCTGCGTTTTTATTAGAGTTTATTGATTCTAATAATTCTTTTAAACAATCTTTATCATAAATTATATCTTGATCAATTGTAAATATAAATTTTCCTTTTGAAAGGGCTAGGCCTTTATTAAAACTTTTTACACATCCAATGTTAGCTTTATTTTTTATAACCTTATAACCTAATTTTTTTAAAAGGGATACAGTATTGTCTTTACTACAATCATCTAAAATTATTAATTCATAATCTTTAAATGTTTGTTTCTTAATTGAATTAAGACATTCTTCAACAAACTTTTCCCCATTATATGTTGGAAGAATTATAGATATTAAAGGAGATTTCATTTTATAAATTATTTTATTTAAAATAGTTATTTATTTTTCATAATCTTCTAAATTCTTTTGACCTGGAAATTCAAGACAACGATATAATCTTTTAACTTCTGAGTCTGAAAGAGTAGACCAAAAATCTTTCTTTTTTAATGCATAAATCTCACTTTCTTGGTGATAACTTCCTTCTGATTTTTGAGGAAATGAACAAGGTATAACTCCTTTTTCTAAATTTCCAAGATGCATTTTTAATAATTCTTTTTCAATAGCATCTACTTTTTGAAAAATTTCATAACCTGTTTCATTCCTTGCTTTATTAGCTTTTTTTTGCATAACAATTGGACCTTTATCTAATTCTTTATTTATTTCATGAATTGTAGCTCCTGCAGGTTCATTATTCCATAACGCCCAAAAAGCCGGATGTCTTCCCCTTCCCCAAGGTAAAAAACTTGGATGAAGATTATATAATTTTTCATATTGCCCGATAAATTCAGAGTCAAATATCTTAGGATAATGTATTGAAAATCCAATTTTAGAAAAATCTGTAAGATTTTCATGTCCTTTTGATAAAGAAAATCCTTTTGATTTAGCCTTTTTAGCAATTTCTTCATCATAAGTAATAACACTACCTGTATTTTCAATAGAGATTTCATCAAGCACAAACAATCCAATTTTATGATTAAGGAAAAAATCTATTTTCATATTTCATTTAGAGGGTATAGTCTTTATAAGTTTTATTAATTTATGATAGTTATAATTTAAAATAGAAAAAATTTATTTAATTTTTATAATTTTATAAGGAATCTCAAATCTGTTACAATCTTTACATAAAGGAATCTGTTTCTTCCTTCCTTTTAAAAAATCTGAAATTAATTTTCTTCTTTTTCTTCCCTTACAAATACTAAATAATGTTTGTTCATACAAGTTTCCTAAAACACATTTTGAATTAAAATCAGCACAACAAGGTACAACTTTCCCATCCTGCATTATAGCTATTGATTGAAGCAATGCTAAACAAACTCTTTTATTTGTTTTATCAAATTTAAAATTAGAAGGGTAATTCATAGCCATTCCAGTATTAAGAGGATAATTTAATTTACAATAATCAACTAAATTAATCAATTCCTTAAATTCATGAGACATCCAATTTGTTTCTAATTTTTTATCTAAAGGAATCATAGAGATCAACATTGTTTTTATTTTTCCTTTATTTATTTTTTGAAAATTTTTTATATTTTTAACTATTATATCAAATTTACTCCCTCTCCTTATCTTTTCACAATCTTCTCCTGAACCGCCATCTGCACTAAAACCAATCCAATTAACTACATTTAAATCAATTATCTCTTTAGAGAGCCTTTCTGTTAACAACATTACATTTGTTACTATTTTAACTTTTAGAGGTCTTCCAGACTTATTTTTATACTCTTTTATTATCTTAAGCATATTTATAAGATCAGGATGTAATAAAGTTTCTCCTGATACCCATAAATTTAATTCTTTAATCTTAAATTTCCCACTTAATAATATTTCTTGAAGAATTTTTTCTAATAATTCTTTACTCATATTTTGTTTATTTTGCCTATTAGAAAAAGAACAAAGTTCACAATTTAAATTACAATAATTAGTAAATTGTAAATGGACTGTTTTTATTTTAGGGTAAGAGCTAGTATAAAATCTTAATAATAATAAATATTCATAAATTCTCTTTATAAAATTCCCAAACGTAGTTTTATTTTTTATATTCTTTTTTAATTTTGTTTTAAATAATTTCATTATGTAACTTAAATTTTCTTTATTTTTTATATTATTTATTTTAGACATATAAGAAATATGTCTTTTAAATGTTTATATGGTTATAATAAACCTATTTTTGCTTAATATAATTTAAAAACAAAGATTTCATCTGATTTACATGAAAAATAGTCAAGAAAAAAATAAAGAGATTACAGAAGAAAACCAATTAAACAAATCTTTAAAGCTAATTGTTAAAACCTCTTTTATTGTTCTTATTGGATTGATTATATCTAAACTTTTAACATATTCTTATAGGATAATTATTGCTCGTTATTTTGGTCCAGAAATTTATGGATTATTTTTTCTAGCCCTATCAATAGTTCCTATTTTTATCACACTTGCTTCTTTTGGATTTACAGATGGATTAGTAAGATTTATCTCCTCATTAAGAGCAAAAAATAAAATAAATGAAATAAGATATTTATTTAAAAAAACCGCTAAATTTTATTTTATCTCAGGAATAATTTCTTCAATAGTCTTGATTGCTTTATCAGATTTTATCTCAATATATATATTTAATGAACCAAATCTTTCTATCTTCCTTAAAATAATGGGTTTTGGAGTTCTCGTAGTAATGTTTTTAAGTATGCTTCTTGCTACAATTAGGGCATTTGAAAAAATTGGATGGCATTCTTTTATTTTTAATATCTTCCAAAATGTAGTTCGAATAGGGCTTCTTATAGTTCTTATTTTAATGGGATTTTCTTCTGGAGCAAATGTAGTGGTTTGGTCTTATGTGATTGGATCAATTTTAACCTTATTACTTGCTTATTTAGTCTGTAGATATAAAATAAATAAGATTTTTGGAACTTATAAAAAAAAGAATTACTCTAAAATCAGTAAAAAATTCTTTCAATACTCATGGCCAATAACTTTTTATGGAATTATCTCAATAATATTTCATTCTATTGATACGCTTTCTCTTGGTTATTATAAATCTTCAATAGAAGTTGGTTTTTATAATGCTGCAGTTCCAATAGCTCTTCTTATTGGGTTTATCCCTGAATTATTTATGCAATTATTTTTTCCACTTATAAATAGAGAACATTCTAATAAACATTTTGGACTTATTAAACAACTAAGTAAACAGATAAATAAATGGATTTTTATGATAATTTTCCCAGTTTTTATCTTAATCTTTTTATTTCCCGGAGTTGCTTTAAATCTTCTTTTTGGATCACAATATCTTATTGCACAAACTGCACTTAGGTTTTTATTAATTGGGTCCTTTATTTCAGCATTATTTATAGTTTCAAGTAATCTCATCTCAATGTTAGGTAAATCAAAATTAATTATGTTTAATATCTCTTCAGCAGCAATTCTAAATCTAATACTAAATTCAATTTTAGTTCCAATTCCTGTTTTATTTTCTTTAGATAATTCAAAAGGTTTAATAGGGGCTTCTCTTGCTACACTTTTATCTATTGTCTTTTTAAATATCCTTTTTGCTATACAAACAAAAAAATATCTATCATTTCTTCCTTTAAAAAAGAAAATGATAACTATAATCCTAGTTTCTATAATTCCCATTTCTATCTTATTTTATTTAAGAAGTATTATTACAATTAGCGTTTTCTCAGGAATAGTTATAGTGTTTTTATTTATTTTACTATACACTTTCCTTATATTTATTTCACATTCTTTAGATAAAAAGGATTTAATGATAATTAGGGCAGTTATAAAAAAATTGTTTAAATCAAAAAGAGAACCAAAGCTATCTTAATATTATCTTTCTTAAGGATTTGCTCTTTTCAGAGTGTTTTTTCTTATCTCATTAAGTCTTTCTAAACTAATCTCCATCATAGAAGCAATTTTTTTACGTTTTTTTATGTTTGAAAAATTTATTCTATCCCATTCATATGCCCTTAGTATTTTCAAGTCTTCTGAACGAAATTCTTCAGTATCTATCCACCCATCAGTCCATAAGTGTTTATTAAAACTAAATCCTTTTTTTAAATATCCTTTTTCATTTGCAATCTCATATAATTCAGTATTAGGTAAAGGAGTCGCAATAAATATCTTAGTATAGTCTGCATCAAAATCTTCTGCAAAATTTATTGTTTGTCTAATTTCCTCCCATGTTTCTCCTGGAAACCCTATTACAAAATTTGCAGCAAAATCAATTTCATATTTTTTTAATAATCCTCCAATTTCTTTAGCATGTTCTAAGTTTAAAGGCTTGTGAATAATATCTTTAAGAACCCTGCTGACACCAGATTCAATAGCAATATCTGTGTATGAACACCCGCTCTTCTTCATTAAATCAACTATTCCCTCATCTAATTTAAAAGCTGCCATAGCAATAGCATTCCATTTTAAATTAAGTTTTCTATCAATCATTCCCTGAAATAAGCTTTTTGCACGTTTTTTATTAAAAAGAAGATTATCATCATCAAAGATGATTGCTTCAATCCCATATTCTTTTTTCAACCATTCCATTTCCCCAAGTATATTTTCAACACTTCTAAATCTAGGTTTTTTTCCAGAGATTTTTCCTGCTTGACAAAAACAGCAACGATAAGGACACCCTCTTGAGGTTATTATGTTTGCATAAGGCATTGCTCTTGGGCGGTCTGCGCTTTCTCTTTGAATAGCTGTAGCATATTGTAAAAAATCAACTTTATTATATGAAGGAAAAGGAAGTGAATCTAGATCTTTTATAAAATCTGCTTTACCAAGATTTACTATTTCTCCATTTTTTTTATATACTATGCCTTTTGAAGGCAAGGTTTTATTATAAGAAATATAATCACATAATTTTTCAAGAGTCTCTTCTCCTTCTCCTATTGCAATATAATCTATATTTTCATCTTTAATTATAGATTCTGGGTCATGAGTAGCATGCACCCCTCCAAGAATTGTCTGTATATTTGGATTTACTGACTTAACTATTTCTGCTGCAATTAAACCAGATCTTCCATATTCATTTGTAAGAACAGAAATCCCTACTATTTTTGGTTTGTATTCTTTAAGAGTTTTAGCAAAATCTTGCCTAGAAAGATCTTTCATATTAGCATCAACTATTTTAGTTTCATAATTTCCTTCTATTGTTGCAGATAATAAACAAAGATTATATGGATGGAGATTCCATATTGTTCTGCTCTCAGAACCCTCAACCCACCTACAATTTGGGTACATCAACATCACTTTTTCCATAAATTATTTTTGTAACAATTCTTTAAAAACTTTGCATAGGCACGTTATATATTGTTTAATATATATAATCTTTCTTAGATTTGTTTTTATACAACCATAAATCAAGAATATTAAATATGAATATAGTTTTTGGAGGTTCTCAATATCTTGGAAATAGTTTATGTAAACATTTTTTTGAAAAAGGAAAACTTTTTGCAGGAACTTATTTTAGTAATTCTAAAAAAGGTCTTATTTATTTTGATGTAAAAAATTCTAATTTAATAAACTTTGGCCCTGATTTGAAAAAAGTAAAATATGGGTTTATATGTTCTGCAATTTCAAATATAGATTATTGTAAAGAAAATAAAGAAAAGTCTTATGCAGTTAATGTTTTTGGGAATAAGAGATTAATTCAACAATTATGGGATAATCAAATCATGCCTATCTTTTTTTCTTCAGATGCTGTTTTTGATGGAGAAAAACAAGGCAGCTATAGTGAATGGGACAAACCAGAACCTTATAATATTTATGGAACACATAAAAAACTTATAGAAGATTTTTTAATTAATAGTAATAAAGATTATTTAATAGTTAGATTAAGTAAGGTTTTTGGAACTGAAAAACAAGATCAAACCTTATTAACTTCTTGGGTAGAGCAGCTTAAGAAAGGTAAGGAAATAATTTGTTCTAGGGATCAGACTTTTTCTCCAATATTTATTAAAGATTTAGTTAATTGTCTTGATATTTTATTAGAAAAAAGATTAACAGGAGTTTATAATCTAGGACCCCCAGAATCTTTTAATAGGTACGATCTAGCAACAATTCTAAAAAATCAACTAAACATAACTACTGGAAAGATAAAACCTGTTTTAACTAAAGATTTAAATTTTTTAGATTTGAGACCTTTAGATACAACAATGGATCCAAGGAAAATTATAAAAGATACTAGCTATGTTTTTCGTAAAATGAAAGATTGTATTAAGGATTTAGAGAATTTACTATGAAAAATTATTCAGACTCATATAAGTCTCTTCTTTCAACAATCATTAAAGGACCTTTTGTTTTTAGAGCATTTTTATAAGCAGGAATTATTTCCCGAACTTCTCTTAAATCAGTTATAGGAAAAGAAACCATTTTTCTTATAGCTTCAGTATAATCTTGAGTATGTTGTATTCCTGGGTCAAGGGGTTTTTTCCCTCCAACAATCGCTCTAATTATGGTTGGGGTTTTAAATTGCCCTTTGGATAACTCTTCAATTTTATCAAGATGATTAACTATTCCATCAAGTCCATTAAATAAAAAATCATGTCTTTCAAAAAATAAAACAGGGAGATATCCTTCTAAAGACATTCCTATAGCCAATCCAGTCATTAAATTTTCTGCAACAGGGGTTTCTATACATTTTTCAAATGAAATATCTCTCAAAGTTCCATAAGCCCTAGAACCATATCTTGTATTATAACCTATGAATTTAACTCTTTTATCATGAGAAAGCATTTCCATAGCTTCTTTTACAGCATGTTTATATTTCATGTTAAGGTTCCTCCAACTTCTCCATCACTCTTATTGCCATCTGAAAAATTTATAAATTTTCCAGTGCCTACATGTGGGTAAGTAGGAACATAATGATATCGAGTAACACATTTTGGCCAATTTATTCGAGATTCATCATATCTTTCTTTTTTTGATGATTCAACAGATCTATCATTATCTTCAATTATGAACTTACAAGGGAGATTATGCCCATCAACATACCTAACAGCTTCATAAAAATTTCCTTCATCTTCACCACCATCTCCAACAAAACACCACACTTGGTTTTGTTTATTATTTAGTTTTAGTGCCATGGCTATTCCTGCAGCTATTGAGGGCATACCTGCTACAATAGAAGAAGTCATAAAATTAATTCCCTTATCAAATAAATGCATACTTTTCCCACTCATTATATCTTCTTTTAATTTTTTAGGATTTCCTCTAGAAAGAAGATAGTGATAATGGCCCCTATGTGTTGAAAGAACATAATCTTCTTTATTTATGCTTCTAAATATTTTTATTAATTGTTTTTCATTTCCTCCAGAAAGATGGACTGGGTAAGGAATCTTAGCAGCATCCCATAAATCAGCAATATTCTTTTCAAAATATAGGATTTCTTTTTCAAGAATTCCCAATTCCTTGGAATTTAATTCACTTACATTTTTGCCTGAACCGATAACAGTATATTTATTCATTGGGCTTGATTTTTTTGCCATTTAATTTTGTTAGAGGCTTTTATTTTTAAAGATTTATATGAATTGTAATGCATAATCAATTATCTTCTAAATACTCAATATTTCTATTATGTTTATCTTGTTCTGCCCAAAAATATCCTCTAACTGCTCCTAAAGTTTGTATTAGAAAAATAAAAATGCCCACAAAAGGATAGAAGAGTAATCCAGGAATCCATTTTGTTTTAGAAAAAGGATTTAAAGTTTGTTTAAATGCAGCAAAAAAGAATGGCAAAAGGCAAACCAGACTTATTAATGGGTGGATAAATAATCCAATTATAACCCCAATAATAAATAAAAGACGGATATCAAAATCAAAAAAACCAATTCTTGGAATAAGACCATATTTTCTTTTACGCGCACCATGCCCAATACCATAATGAAATTCTTTACGAAAAATTTTTAATAATTTATCATTTTTATCACAATGATCATGAGTTATAGAGTCGCTAATATATGCGACTTTATATCCTGCTTTTTTCATTCGATAATGCATATCTCCATCCTCTCCTGCAAATCTAAATGTTTTTGTATCAAACAATCCAACTTTCTGAAAAACTTCTTTTTTATAATTCCCACCCCCTCCTGAACTTTTTTTAAGCATGTTTCTAAAACTAAAGAGCTTAATTAAAAAAGAATATTCTTTCCAAACCTTATCTTCATTTTCAATTGTAGAAACCACTTGGCCTATTTTCTCATCAGAATAAAGTTTTTCTATAACATGCTTAAGCCATTGATTACTTTCTGGGAAATAATCAGCACATAAAATAATAATCACATCTGTTTTAGCAGCTTTAATTCCTTCATTTAAACTTTTAGCAATCCCCAAATTTCTTGGATTTTCTATCAATCTAATCTTATTATCTTGAATAAATTTAATTATCTCTGGAAAAAGTTCTAATTTTGGGTTATCATTTATAATAATAATCTCAAAATCTGGATAATCTTGTTTAAGAATATGCCTAAGTGCAGGTTCAGATTTATTTACATCAAAAGAAGGGATAATTATTGATAGAGGTACTTCTTTTTTTCTCATTATTAATTAATTGAGAAAGAGTTTAAAAAGATAACTTAGGAATAATACCCAAATTCTTGAGTAAGATAATCTTTATAAATTAGTTTAAAATAAATCATTTATGGAAATACTATTAATAGTCCCCCGTTATAATTTGACTAATAAAAAGAGCTATAATTATTCTTTTCCTTCTGGATTAGGATATATATCTTCAGTAATAAAAAATGCAGGGCATAATCTTGATTGTATAAATTTAAATCATTTTAATGGAACAGTTGAACAACTTGTTACAAAAGCATTAAATAAAAAGAGATATGATATTGTTTGCTCAGGACACATAGGAATAGGATATGCAGTTATGGAAAAAATATTATTAAGTATAAGAAACCATCAATCAAAACCAAAATTTATTTTAGGAGGACCAATAATAACAAGTGCTCCAAAATTAATATTTGATGCATTAAAACCAGATTTTGCAGTTATTGGAGAAGGAGAAATAACAATTTTAGAATTATTAAAACATTTAAAAGAAAAAAGAAATAACAAACATCTTAAAGATATAAATGGAATAATTTATAGAGATTTAGATAAAAAAATAATAATAACTTCACCAAGAAAACCAATAGAAAATCTTGATACCCTTCCATTACCAGATTTAGATGGTTTAGAGTTTGAAAAAATTTTAGATAATCAAGCTTCAAATGATTGTACAGATAGTTCATCTGATTTTCCAAGAAATTATATAATACTTTGTAGCAGGGGGTG
>CEPZ01045829.1_pt1 | contig 18623 bp, 25 predicted proteins | sample 530461 | NCBI WGS metagenome assembly CEPZ01 (sample SAMEA2620106, study PRJEB7988) | marine metagenome | isolation source: saline water (ENVO:00002010), including | reverse complement strand
CCCTAAAATGGATGAAGAAATGACAAAATGTTTAGCTGTAGCAGCAATAATACTTGCATTAAAGGCAAGCTGTCCAGAGAATTTCCATATTCTAAAGGGAAATCATGACAATATAACAGATAGGACTGATAAAAAACACGAAGGAAATGGTGCATTCATGAAATGTACTTATCAAATGACACCTTCTGGGCCAGGCGAAGGTGGTTTAGTTCCAGAATGGATTAAACAGAAAGTAGGCGAAAACTTTTTGAATAAATACGCGAAGTGGGAACTAAGTCTTCCGCTTTTAGCAATTGGAAGAAACTTTGTTACTTCACATAGTGAACCTGCCTCTGCTTATACATTAGAGGACATACAAAAGAAAAAAGAAGGAGTAGCATATGGACTGACATGGACTGATACAATGAAAGGAAAATATACAGCAGACGTTCTTCATAACATATTTGGAAGTGGATGGGAAAATACAGGTTATGTCTCAGGACATAGACATACAGGAGACAACGGAGATACTTTTGGAAAAGAGCATTTCCTTATGGTAAATAATCCAACAGACATATCAGTAGTGATTGTTGGTGTAAAGAGCACTGATTGGAAAACTTCACATATGGTAGAACCAGTTAGATGAACATCAAACAACAATTATTTCTTCCGAATCTGATAAGTTCTCATATTATGTGTACCTACATTCATTCCAAGTGGACTCATACTGATTTTTGAAACTTTGTAATTCTTTCCTTCAATATATCCAAGTTTTTCAAGGGCAGTTTCAAGTGATTCTTTCGACTTCTTGATATGTCTTTGACCATATTCCCCGCTCACATACATGGTTTTTCCAGGTTTGAGAACTGCTAACAGATTTTCCAGTGCCATCTGAATATAGTTTGGGAGAATTATTTTCTTTGAAAAAGATTCTAAATTAAATTCTTGAGAAGAAAACACACCATGAACATGAATCTGGTCAAAAGTATTTTCCTTTATAGTAAAAATGCCTTTCTTAGTCATAAAATCTAGCCCGATAATAGGATTCACTACATTGCCTTGTTTCAAAACAAAATTAGGAACTCCTTTTGAATCATCCCTATATTTGTTAAGAAGAAACAGATTATTATCAAGAATGCAGATTAACCAGTCTGGATGTTTTTTCGCTATTTCCAAACGCTTTGTATCAATGTATCCAGGCCCGATCTCCAGGATATATTTTTTGAATTTTGGCATAAACTTAGTATTGTCAGGAATGTTTATAACATATTCGAAACAACTGAAACCAATGAAAATTTCCAAGCAGTCTGAGAATGAATTCTTCGGTAGATTTGAAGAAAATGAGGAATTAGTTGCAAAACTAACGGAATTCTTGGAGCAAAATAATATTCACTCAGGAGTTTTCAGCATTATCGGCTCTGTTAAAGCCAGCAGAATTGCTTTTTTCGATCAGAAAGAAAAGAAATATCTTGAAATGCCAATGGATGAACCTGCAGAATTGCTTCACTGCACTGGAAACATCAGCCTGAAGGACGGGAAGCCTTTCCCGCACTGTCACGTTGTTTTAGGTGCAAGAGACGGCTCTGCATATGGCGGACACCTGCTTGGTGCAAAGGTTTTTGTAGCAGAGGTGTACATAAAAAAGTTTGACAAGCCAGTTGAGAGGAAATTTGATGAAAGCACAGGTTTGGAGTTAATAGAACCAAAAGAGGATTAAAAAAATGCCATCATTAAAAGAAAAAGAAGAAAATGCAATAAGAACATTTAATGATTATATTGAAAAAATTCAACAAGACATTAAAAAACTTGAAAGTTATCTGATTAGTATAAACAGTAAAAAAGACTATTTGGATCAAAGAGAGGAATATGACAAAAAAGGAGATGCTGTTTTTAAAAAATTAGAGGACACAATAGGAGCTGTGCGCTATATTTGGAAACGGATGGGGCTGAAAAGAATCGCAAAAGAAAATCCTGGAATAATTCGGAAATTGTGTGAGGACATAGTGAACGTGATTGAAAAAATCCAGGTTTGGGACAAGAGATACAGATTAAAAAAATTGCATGAAGCTTTTGAAGGTATTATACAAAAGTATACTAAATTGGAAAATGAATTGAAAGAATAAATATGAAAACACACTTCGCAACCTCCAATCCAGGGAAATTCAAGGAAGCTAAAATGCTTTTTAACAAAAACAACCTTGAGCTGGAGCATTATAATGTTGATTTACTGGAAATTCAGACTGATAATGTTGAAGAACTGGCGCTTTATTCAGTCAGACACGCATTCAAAGCATTGAACAAACCGGTTTTTGTGGAAGATGCTGGTATTTTTATTAAATCATTAAAGGATTTTCCAGGAGTTTACAGCAAACACGCCTGCTATACAATAGGACTTGAAGGAATTCTGAAACTGCTTGAAGGTGTTGAAGATCGCTCTGCAGAATTCCGCGCAGTAGTGGCTTACAAGGATGCTGAAAATGAAAAAGTATTTAAAGGCGTTTGCAGAGGCAATATTACATCGCAAGTGCGAGGAAGGGACGGCTTTGGTTATGACCCTATATTCCTCCCGCAAGGTAAAAACAAAACCTATGCGGAGGATCTCATAACTAAAACTGATCTGTCTCACCGTGCACAGGCATTGAAACAATTGGTTGATTATCTAAAGCTTCAAGCTTAAATCTTTGACCAATAGGATAAACAAAAAATGGCAAGACTATATTCAAGAAAGAGAGGACAGTCCGGCAGTACAAAGCCGGAGAGGACAGCTAATCCAGAGTGGGTTAAGCTGGTTCCTGCAGAAGTTGAAAAACTAGTAATGAGACTTGGCGAGCGGAACCTGAAGCCAGCGCAGATCGGAATTATAATGCGCGACCAGCACGGTGTTCCTGATGTTAAGCTTGCTGCAAAAAAGAGTATCACACAGATTCTGGAAGAAAACAATATGCAGAGCCAGATTCCAAATGACCTGGATGACCTGATAAACACAGCCAGAAAAATCAAACTTCATTTTGACGAGAACAAACAAGACATGGATGCAAAGCGCGGATTACAACTTACAGAAGCTAAGATTCGAAGACTTGCAAAATATTACAAGCGAATAGGAAAACTATCTGCTGAGTGGAAATACGGTGGCAAAAAGTCCACGGTGAGGTTATAAAATGGCTAGAGGAACAGTTGACAAGTGGAAAAGCAAGAAATGGGTGGAAGTAATTGCACCAAAGATGTTCAATTCTAGAAATATTGGGTATACTGTGGCTACAGAACCAAAGAAAGTAATTGGCAGAAGACTGAGCGTGAATTTGGGTGAACTGACTGGCGATTACAATTCACGACAGAGAGTTATGGTGAATTTCAAAATCGATAAGCTGAGTGGAGAACAGGCACATACAAAGTTCATGGGACACACAATTCCCCAGGACTATATGAAAAATGTTGCAAGAAAGAGGAATTCTAAAGTTTATGTAAAGCAGGAAGTAAGGACCAGAGACGATAAGGAATTTGTTGTGAAAATAATAATTGTTATGGATAGAAGCTCAACAAGATCTGCACGAACTCAAATCAGAGCAACTGCAATTAAAATACTGCGAAGAGAAGCTAGAAGCACAAAATTCAGCGACTTTATTTCTGGAGTTCTTGGAAACAGGCTTTCCATACTGATGAAAAAGGAACTGCACACAATCTACCCTGTAAAACACATTGTAATTGAGAAAACTGAAATTGATGATTCTGTTCAACTTCCAGATGAGCCAGTTGCACGAAACAGAAGCAGGAGAAGGGAAGGATTGCAGAAAGATTATCATAAGAAAGCTTCAGAAGCAGGAAAACCAAAAGAAAAAGCTCCTGAGAAGAAAGCTGAGAAAGAAGAAGTGAAGGCTGAAAAGAAAGAAGAAGTGAAGGAAAAACCTGAGAAAGAAGAAAAGCCTGAGAAAAAGGAAAAGAAAGAAGACAATGTCCAGGCCTCGAAATCTAATACTGGACAAGTCTTGAAGCCAGAGAAATCTAAGAAGCTTCAAGAAAAGAAATAATCAACCTACTTCCCAATAAATTTTGACTATCGCAAGTTTTATTAACCAACTTAGTTAGAAAAGTGATTGGCCATGAAGTAGTGAACACCCTCTGATTGCCCCAAAAATGATGAGATAGGTAGCTGCTGAGCCAATACTTATCCTATTTATCCAGGCGTTGGGCGTTTTGAGTATTTTGAGTTAGTTGAGTTGGCGTTGGGCGTTAGATAAGAGTTGTTGAGGCATTTTAAAGATAAATGAGCTTGTCATTTTGCCTAAACTTTGAATTCTTTTAATAAGAGTATCATAAGTTTCTTTATCGATAAAACCTAAATCTTTTGCAAGTAGAATTTGATATTCAAGCTCTTTTATAGATCCTAGAGAAATATGGAGATAACGCCGAGTTAAAGCAGTTGTATTCTGCCCACAACCTTCTGCAATATTCATCCCTATAGAAGCACTTGAGCGCCTTATCTGACTAATCAAACCAAATTTCTCACTAGATGGAAATTCATCTGTGAGCTTATACAAATCTACAGTGATACTATGCGCTGCTTTCCAAATTTTTAACTGAGTATAATCTCTTGTCATAGAAAGTACCAGACAGATTTCTATTTATAAATTCTTGTTAACTTGAGTGAGTTTATTTAGTTAATACCTAACGCCCAACACCTAAAGCCTAACGCCCAATCCTTATCCTCAATCACAACAAACCTTAAATATCAAACTAAACAAGTAAAAAGTCCGCTTCGCGGATAATAATGGATTTGAGTGGGAGAAAGCCAGTGGATCTTGAAGCCTTCGGGTGGAAAGAGAAATTGGAGGCGCCGGGCTTGCTCGGTTATTTCGCTTAAATCCACTTTAACATTGGATCGGTGTGGGAGAAAAACCAGCGGACTTCGAAGCTTTCGGGCAGAGAAGAAAACTGGAGACGCCAAAATTTCGGTTTTGGATATCTAGCATTGATCCACTTTTCACTTTTACTGCTTTAGCAACGGTTTTAAACCCAGACGCACTACTCAAATTTATGGATAAATTACTATCCGAAACTCTGCAAACCATTACACCGAACAAGAAAGAACGGGATAACCTGAGAAAATTTGCAAAGAAAGTGATAACACAACTTAACAAGCACGGTTTTGAAGCTTCTGTAGAGGGCTCGCTAGCAAAAGACACGTGGATTTCCGGAAATCATGATCTTGATGTTTTCATGTATTTTGACAAGGAGTCTAAGAGAATAGAACTGGAAGAAAAAGGAGTGGAAATCGGCAAGAAAGTTATTAAAGAGTTAGGAGGTGTTCCTGAGCTTGCTTATTCAGAGCATCCTTACACCAGAACTCACATTAACAATATTGATCTCGATATTGTACCGTGCTACAAGCTGAAAACAGTTGAGGAGAGGTCTTCTTCTGTTGACAGAACACCATTCCACACTAAATATATCCTTGAGAAATTAACAGAAAAACAGAGAGGGGACGTGCGTCTGTTAAAACAATTCACCAAAGGCGTTGGGGTTTACAGTGCAAAAGAGAAAGTGCGCGGATTTTCAGGTTATCTGTGCGAACTATTAATTCTGAAGTATGGAAGCTTCAAAAAACTTGCAAAAGAAGTCGCAAAATGGGAGTATGAGCTGGTTATTGACCTTGAAAAGCATCATAAGAGTAAGAAAAAGGCACACAAGCACTTCAAAGATGCACTTGTTGTTATAGATCCGTGCGATTCACAGAGGAATGTGGCTGCGGCACTGGATGAAAACAATTTTGAGAAACTAATATTCGCATTCAGGAACTTTTTGAAAAAGCCCACAATACAATTCTTCTTCCCGAACTTAGTAGAGCCGTATAATGAAACAAAACTGGCTCAGGAAATGGCAAAACATGGAGACATTTTCGTAATCAGGTTCAAAACTCCGAAACTGCAGGAGGATATTTTGTACTCGCAATTGCGGAAGAGTAGGAAAGTTATCAGAAAGAAGCTGGAGCATTTTGAATTCAAGGTAATGCAGACTGATATGCTTTCAAATAAGGAGTCGTTTCTGCTTTTTGAAGTGGAGAATGCTGAATTGCCAGAAATCCTAACAATGGAAGGACCTCCGATTTCAATTGACCAGAAGTATCAGGACGCTTTTACAAGCAAATACAAGAAAGAGAAGCCATGGATCAAGAACAAGCAATGGTATGTTAATGTGCCAAGAAAATATAGAACTGTTCAGAGTTTGCTGAAGAATATTATTGCAGAGCCTGAGAAAAACGGGGTTGCAAAGTATGTTATTAAGAGCTGGGCAAAAAAATGTGATGTTTTAGATAGTTCAAAGATTTTAGATAATTACAAAGGTGAGTTTTCACGATTTCTTACACGCTACTTGAGCAAAAAGCAGCCGTGGGAGTGGTAGAGATGACAAAACTTACAAGAGAAGAAGTAAAACGTAAGGGTGTAGAGAGTTTTACAGAAAACCAAATAGAAAAGAATAAGACAACCCAAGAGCTTGTTGAAGAAATCGTTGCAGAACTTAATAAAAAATGCATTGGAAAGTTTAGTTATAAAGAAAATAGAACACCAACTACATTTAAAATAGGAAGTTCACCATTCTTTATTATAAAAAGAAAAAGTCAAGGAAAAAGATTCAGTAGAAGAGTAATGACACTAATAAGTTACCTTAAAGACAAGAACAAGATGAAAAAAGGAGAATCTGTATATAATTTAGAAATAACAAGAAAATGTTCTAGAAAAGCAGAAAAAATAATCAAAAACAAAGTAAAAAATTGGAAACACTATTTTGATTGAACTGAAGATAATTTTTCATAGCGCTCAAGTAATTCATCAAAAGTATGGCCGTCCTCGTATGCAAAACTTTTAGACACTTTAAAATTCTCTCCAGAAGTTCTGCGGATTCGTGCCATATCCAGAAATCTCCAGTCTTTTCCTTCATATCTGACTGCAATCCATGGATCTGCGCCAAATCTTTGAGAGAATTCAACTAATTGAGCTATTTGACTATAATTAAGAAGAATATAATCTGCTGAAAAGAACTTGCACTCAAAAGCAAGAGTTGTTGTTTTGTTGCTTGCAATAACATCCGGGCTTGGCAAAGGTCCTGAGCCGGAACCAGCAGCACGGACACATGCAAAGCCTCGCTCCCATAACATCTTCACTAATTCGCGCTCAGCATAAGTGCCTTTTTGCTTCTTGTTTTTTACCATTTTTTTGTGGTTTTTTGTTATTCGTTGTTAGTTTTTCGTTACGAATAACGAACTACGAAAAACTAATTACTACTCGACTGGAATATCCCCGGAATCACTGCCTTTTTTCTTTTTCAGAGCAATCTTGAGAATTCCAGAATCATAATTAGCTTGTGCACTCTCTTTCTCAACTGAAGCTGGCAAGCGGACAATGTGTCTGAAGCCTGTATAGCTTTTTGAAAAACTGAAAAATCCTTTTCTGCGATCTTCACTTCCAGTTTTGGTCTGTGCTTCTATAATCAGATTAAGTCCTTCAATATGAATTTGAATATTATCTTTTTTCACTCCTGGAAGCTCGATTGTAACAAAAATCTTATCACCACGCTCTTCAACACCTGAAATTGGCTTGCGGAATGTTCTGCCTTCCATTTTCATAAGCGAAGGCATTGATTGTTTGCGGAAGAAATTTTTGTTAATCAAACTGGATTTGAGAAGTCCCGTCATCATTTTTTCTATATCTTTTGAAAAATCACTAACATCTGGAAGCATATCACGATCATTAAAGCGGACAACTGATTTCTTTGGAGTTTTGGTTTGTTGAGGTGCGGCTGGGGTGGACTTTTTCTTTGAAAAGTCTTCATCCTGATACTCTGTTGTGTATTTTCTCCACCAGTTCTTGTCCTTTTGCTCAGTTTTTTTCTTCGGCATTTGAGGTTTCCTCCTTTGAAAAATAATTCTTGATTGCTTCGCCAAAAGCAGTAGCAGCTGAAGGTCCGTTGGCAGTAATGAGATTTCCGTCCACTGTAACTGGCTCTGCAGTAAACGTTGCTCCAGCTGATTCGATTTCAGTTTTCTGAGTGTTGTTCCCGTCATCCCAGCCAGTTATTCGCTTTCCAGTAATTACTCCAGCTTTTGCCAGCGCAATTGGACCAATACAGATTGCAGAAACCAGTTTTCTAGCTTCGCTAAATGCTTTGACCTGTGCAACTATCTGCTGAGTTGTAGTAGTGTCATTGGTTAATGTGTCGTGCATCCCGCCTCCGCCGATAATAACAATGCCATCAAAGTCTGCAGGAATTGCATTTTCTATAAAATGATTCGGAACAACATCAGAACCTTCAACACCGCTTATAGCACTCAGTGTATTGCTTGCTATTTGCACGTGGAAGTCCGGGCCAAGTGCTTTTTTAGTGTCAAAAAGCTCAGTGTCTCGGAAATTCGGAACTGCTATGAATAATAGTTTTTTCATTCTTGGTCACCTAATTAGAATACAAGGAACGGGGTATAAATAATTAATGGAAAGTAATGGAGCCTTGAGGGAGAGTTGAACTCCCGACCTCTACCTTACCAAGGTAGCGCTCTACCAACTGAGCTATCAAGGCATTTTCCAATGACGCTTGGCATACGAGTTTTTCACACTTAACCAAGCGGATTATAGCCGCGCAGCGGCCTCTTATCCTCCGCAAGAAGGCGGAGCAACCCTGAGCTATCAAGGCATTGCAGTTTTGATTAAGATTAGTTAATATAAAACTTGCGGTTCGAAATCAGAAACAATTTAAACACCAATATTGAAGAAATTTGCATGAAAGTGAAAGTAGATGGGGAAGAGAAGGAAGTCAAGACTGTTTGGTTCGAACAACCAGATGTTGTAATGATTGACCAGCCAAAGCTCCCTTTTGAATTTGCATTAAAGAGATTTTCCAATTATAAAGCTACAGCAGACGCTATTACAACTATGGTTGTGCGCGGAGCCCCGGCAATTGGCGCTACAGCAGGTTATGCAACTGCTCAGGCAGTTCTGCAAGGAGAAGATATGCAAACTGCTGCAGATTATATTAAAAAAGCAAGGCCGACTGCTATTGATTTAGCTCACGGAGTTGACAGGATTTTGAATGTTCTTGGTGATGATGCTGAAGCTAATAAGAAGATTGCAGTTGAAGAAGCTGAGAAATTAGCTCAGGAATATATTGAAAAATGCAGTAAAATCGGCGATAATGGAAATGAATTGATTAAAGATGGTGATAAAATCCTGACTCACTGCAATGCTGGCTGGCTGGCATGTGTTGAATGGGGAACTGCAACTGCACCGATTTACAAAGCAAAACGAGCTGGAAAGACTGTTTTTGTTTGGGTGGATGAAACTCGGCCAAGATGCCAGGGCGCAAGGCTTACTGCATGGGAAATGGCTCAGGAAGGTGTGGAGCATGCTGTTATTGCTGATAATTCTGCTGGATATTATATGAAAAAAGGTGAAGTGAATTTGTGCATTACAGGTGCTGATAGAGTTGCTAGAAATGGTGATACTGCTAACAAGATTGGAACTTATGAAAAAGCAGTTGTTGCAAAAGCAAATAATATTCCGTTTTATATTGCTATTCCAGCAAATACTTATGATTTTGATTGCGAAAATGGGGATGCGATTCCAATTGAAGAACGGGATGAGGGAGAGGTAACTCATATGTGGGGCGAAGGCGGTAAGATTAGAATTGCAAATCCAAATTCAAAAGCTAGAAATCCGGCTTTTGATGTAACGCCTGCTGAATACATTACTGGTTATATTACTGAGAAAGGTGTGTTGAAAGCTGAAGAGTTAAGTCAATTGACTCAATAATCACTCATACCGCAATGCTTCTATTGGATTAATTTTAGCAGCTCTTCTAGCAGGAATATAACCGCCAAGTGAACCGAGGAATCCTGAAAAGATCAAAGCCCCAATAACCAGACGAAGTGTAACTGCAGCCATTCTAGAACCCATTGCAGTATTCAAAGTAGTTGCAACAAGGAAAGCAGCGAAGATAGCAAGAATACCACCAATCATGCTCATTACTATAGACTCTGTAATAATTTCTGTAAGAACCTGTTTGTTAGTGGCCCCAAGTGCTTTCATGGCACCAATTTCAACAGTTCGCTCATTTACTGACATGAACATCACATTCATTATAACAATTCCTGAAATAATTGCAGAAATCAGACCAAGTGCGTAAATCATAACATTAATCTGGCCCATCATTGTGTCAACCTGTCTCAGCATTTCCTTGTCAGACATTGCATTAATATCATCAAACTCATCCATTATCTGGCGTGCAACATTTTCAGTATCTTCTAGATTTAATGCCTTGGCCATTATTGCCATGACTTTGTCCTCTTTACCGCTGACCCATTGCGCTTCTTTAAGAGGCATGTAAATACTGGCATCATCACCTGCACTGCCTATTGTTTCCATTACACCGACAATTTCGTATTTCTTGCTCTTGATTTCAATTTCGTCGCCGACAGTATAATCGCCGGTTTTTGCCAGAAGCGATCCAACAATGATTTCATTGTCAGCATCCACATCAAACATATCACCGTCTTGGAAGCCAACATCCATACCATACATTGACCACGCGCGGGGGTTAAGACCGGCAACCTGACCGGCATCTGTGATTGTATACGACATCCCTTCTGCAAAGTCAACATCACCCATGGCTTCGATTTCAGCTATAATAGAATCATCAATCTCACCACTCATCATAGCCATCATATCCATAGATCCGCCGTCCCCGTCACCTTCTGTAATTGTGATTATACCTGCAAAAGAGCCGACATATTCATCAAGAGTGACCTGAATACCTTCAGAAAATGAAACCATAGTCACAAGCAGGAAAACACCAATGAAAATGCTGGCTATTGTAAGGCCTGTTCTAAGTTTATGTCTTCCAAGTTGTGAGCGGACCATTTCTAACAGCATTTATTTACCTCGTATTGCAGCAATTGGATTGATTTTTGCAGCTTTTCTAGCAGGATAAAGGGTTGCAATAATTGTGACACCCATTGCGAATATTATACTGAAAATCGCCAGGCCAGGTGTTACTTTTGCAACAGCCATACCAAGGATATTGTTAATTGCATTGGTTCCAAGGAAGCCAAGGAAAAGTCCTGTAAAACTGCCGAAAAGCCCCATTATAAGGCTCTCCTGGAAAAAACGCTTCATTATCTGAGCTCTTGTGGCCCCTACAGCCTTCATAATGCCAATCTGCTTCTTTTTCTCAGAAACAGACATGATCATGGTGTTTATAATTCCAAACATGGCAACCAGTGTTGCAATAAAGCCAATTCCGAATGTTATTGCTCGGATTGTGCCAATTGACTCTTTTACACTCTGTGCAGCATCCTCTGATGTCTGCACTTCAAGATTAGGATACTCTTCTTTTATGGCATCAGCGATTTCTCCAAGCATTGAAATATCCTGTGCTTTTACAAATGCAATTGTTGTATATTCCTCATCTTCAGGGAAAAGATCATCCACAGTCTCCCACGAAGTCTGGAAACCAAAATCCATTGTCCCGCCAACTTCTTCCAGAAGACCGACCACTTCCAGGTCCTCATCTTCAAATCTGACATAATCACCCATATCATAGCCAGATTCTTCCCTTGCCTTAAAACCTACAACCACGGCGTACTCTCCGGGGTCGGGCCAGTCCCCTTCCTCCATTTTCAAGTTTTCAAAAGCAACAAGCTCCATTTTATCAAGCTGGATACCCGCCAGGAACTTATTGTTGGACATTTCAAAACGGATTCCAGCAGTAGCCTCAACACCGGAGATTTGCTCAATCTCTTCAATATCAGACAGAAGTATCTTGCTACCGACTGGCGGACCCATATCAGACTGTCCTGCTTCTTGCAAAATCAGCCTACCTGAAACAAGTTCAAGTTGACCTTCAACCAAGCTGACAATTCCAGAAGAAATTGAGCCAAGAGAAACAATAGTAGTTATTGCAATTATTATACCCAGCGCTGTTAGAAAACTTCGCAGTTTGTGGCTGCGTATGTCCTTCAGCGCAAGGTCTAGCATCTAAGTCCCCTCTATTTCTTCTTAATGAAAAACTCTGCAGCTTTACTTTTCTTTTTGAAGAAAGGTAAGTTAAGAGGTGGTTTGTTCTTTTTTCTGCGGTAAATATAATACCCCTCCCCCACTGCTATTAAGAAGAACAGAACTGCCCACTTACTGACGCCTCCGCTTGAGCCAGGAACTTCAACATCAATTGTCTGGTCATATTCCACATTGTTGTCGTCAAGGTAGTGAATTACTAGCTGACCTGTTCCGCGTCTGAAAGTTTTGAACCTCAGAGTTGAGTGCTTGTCAGGTTTGAGCTCATTGTCAATTTTGACACTCATTACTTTTCCGCCCTGAACCAGTTTGACACTGATTGCTTTTGCTTTTGCTGTTCCAAGATTCTCCATTTCAACTTTGTAGTCAGTACCATCTATTTCAGTGTTCAAAATCTCAAGAATAGGTGTGCCAGATACTGGAATACCGATATCGAATGTTTCAGTGTTTGTTGAGCCGAAATCATCCTGATAAGTCAGGGTTATGTCAGCATCATAAGTTTCTGTTTCAGCATCGCTGTCAACACTGACTGTGAACAGGAATTCTGAAGACTGGCCTGGGAGAAGTGCATTGACATAATACTCACCACCAGACAAAACAGGTTTGATATATTCAGTATCAGAAATAATGTCCCCGAAAATAGCATGAGCAGGATTGTCGCCAACATTTGTAACAATTGCTTTTAGTGTGGTTTCCTTGCCAGGCTCAATCATGTCATTCTCGAATGTGATATCACTTAGATATAACGATACATCACTCCCAACATTGAAAGAGAAACTCTTTTGTGTTGGGGATTGTGTTCCGCCAGAATACCATAGTTTGACTGTTATTGTCTTTCCGCCAGTTGTTGCTGTGCTTGAAACAATAAGCGGAACCTGGACTGCTTTTGTATCTCCAGCAGAAACACCGCCGATACTGACCTTTCCTGTTGAGTATCCGGAAACTGAAGCATCAGCTATTATCTCATAATACATGTCAAATAAGCTGACCTTGGCTGGGGCTTCCAGTGTGAAGCGCAGGTTTATTGTGTCTCCTGGCTGGGAAACTTTCTCAACAACTCCGCCCCCAATAATGAGCTCGGCGTCATTGCTCGCAGCCAGTGCGGGGGCTGAGAGTATTATTGCAAAAAGCAACGATATTATTATCAGTTTTTTCATTTTGTTTTTAACCTCAGACAGTATACCACTCTTTTTTGGATTTACTGTTAACTATTTTTCCATCCTTCATGAGGATGTGCTTCTTGGCCTTTTTGGCAAGACCAGGATCGTGAGTAACCACAAGAATTGTTTTCTTGTGGTTTTTATTAAGGTCGTGGAGCATTTCCACGATTTCATCGCCTGATTTTGTATCCAGGTTTCCTGTAGGCTCGTCAGCAAGTATGACTTCCGGGTCATTTACAAGCGAGCGGGCAATTGCAACACGCTGTTGTTGTCCTCCAGAGAGCTCATTTGGCTTGTGGGTCATTCTGTCGCCCAAATCAACAAGTTTCAGGAGCTTTTTTGCTTTTTCTTCTGAGTCTGAAGTTGAGTTTCCGGCAAAACGCATTGGAATTGCAACATTTTCAAGAGCAGTAAGGCCAGGAATCAGGTTGTAAGATTGAAATATGAATCCGATTTTGTTTCTTCTGACAAGTGCGAGCTCATCTTCTGAGAGGTTTGACACATCGTGGCCGTCCAGAAAGACATGCCCTTTTGTTGCAGTGTCCAGACAGCCCATAATGTGCATGAGTGTGCTTTTTCCTGAGCCAGATGGTCCGAAAAGTGCAGCATACTCGCCTTTGAAAATTTTTAAATCAACCCCGCTGAGTGCGTGAGTAGCTGTTTCGCCGTGACCGTATGTTTTCCAAACATCTCTGGTCTCAAATAGTACTTTCTTTTCCATATCCCCTAAGAGTGTATAGTAATTAGGGGTTTAAAAAGGTTTATAGATATGTGAAAACATAGAAAATGTATGGATATTCGGATACTTGGGGACATGCATATGAAGGAGTATATGGTTGATTTTAATGAACTAGTTAAAGATATTGAACCCGGACAAAAAATTGCGCTTCTGCTGGAAGGTAATGGAAGTAAAGGGGATGTGAGTAATATTGAACCATTTTTTAAAAACTTCAAGGAGAAGTATCTTGAATTTAAAAAAAGCACATATTATGAAAGATACATTGGCCTCAAGGGAGACAACTTTGAAACAATTGAAGATTTTTTTGAAAGAACTGAGAATTTTTTGAATTCTGGAGAAAAAGAAGTACAGGAAGTTAACATAGCTAGGAACAAATTGTTAGAGGAGAAAACCACATCACTTACAATGAAATTTGCATTAAACAGGAAAAGAACAATTGCGCTTTACGAGGCTATTCTTGATAAAACAGACGATGTTGATTTGCATGGGGGGGATTATAGGTATACGCCAATAGATAATTTAGTTTCTTTTATGTATACTTACAAACTGAAAAAAGAAACCAATATTGATAAAGAATTAAAAAAAGAAGGGGTGTTTGAACAGTTCAAGAGCCGTTTTTCATCAGCGGGCCACAGATTTGTATCATTAGGCCTTGGATTTGCTGCAAAGTGCAAGGAACTTGAAAAAGATAATTATGATTTTGCATATCACATGGTTGGAACAAGACACTGGAGTGATATTGAAAACGGCTGTGCGCTTTTCGGAATGAACACATATTGCGTATTTATGCCTGTAAGAACAAACATGCCAACGAGTGAAGATAACAGAAAGAAAATTGCAAAAATATTCTTAAAATACGCAAAGAAAAAGATAGGCGCTAAGAATCTTTATGTATTAGTAAAAAACGTTAGAGATGGAAAGATACCAGTTGATGAAATTGTTGAAAATTTATAATTTACTAATTTTCACAAACTCATCAGCACTGATTTCAAACACTTTCCTTTCGCCAATTTCTCCAAGCTTATCTACAAATTTCTGAACATCTTCTTTCGTCGCCCCTTCGCCCCGTCCCTGCTTCGCCCCAAACTCTTTCCAAGAATGCATCAAAGCTTTCTTCAGTTTCTGATTTTTGTGCTGGAAAGCTGCTCTGACTATGCTGTCAAATTTTTCCAAGGTGTTAGGCGTTGGGCGTTGGGCGTTAGGTTTTGGGGTGATTCGGACTATTGCAGAATCCACTTTTGGAATTGGATAGTATTCCTCTTTGGGAATTTGCTCGACCAGTTCTACATCTGCTCTAACAGAGCAATTAACTGAAAGTCTAGAATAGTTTTTAGTGCCTGGTTGTGCGACCATCCGCTCTGCAAATTCTTTCTGCAAACACAGAACAGCAAGCTCTGGTGCGTATTTCAGTATTTTAAAAATTAATGGTGAGGAAATTGAATACGGCACATTTGAAATTATTTTATTGAATTTCGGTGTTTCATACTCCTGGAACAGCTTTTCCCAGTCAACTTTCAGAGCATCTGCAATTACAATCTGGATATTCAGCTTCTCCAGAATCTTTCTGAAGCTTTGGTCAAGCTCAATTACTGTCACGTTCTCAGTTTTTTCAAGAATTTTTTCAGTTAAAGTGCCAATCCCAGGACCGATTTCAAGAATAGTGTCAAGTTCTGTTACTCCAGCATACTCTACTTCTCTTTTCAGAATTGAACTATCATACAAAAAGTGCTGGTCCAGCCTCTTTTTAGTCCTGATATTATTTTCACTTAAAACTTGCTTGAGTTCACTCAGTTTCATGGTAAATAATTATAAACTAATTCTCCATCAGAGCCTTGTAAGCATCAACATCAGCTTTTACAGACTCTTCAGTAGGTTTTTTCTTCTTTTTCTCGTGTTTTGGCTCTGAAATGATTGTCTTGACATCCTTTTCATCTCCATCTTCAACCTGCTCGCCAGATGCTGAAAGCGGAACTCCGACAAAGATTTTGTACTTTATCTGCTTCTTTTTGTCATCCTCGCCCTGTAGTTCCCAGATTATTCTCTTGATTATGAGTTTTTGAGGCTCTGGAAGCAGTTTCACCCGCTTTGCAATATCTTCATAGCTTGTGAAAGGGGTTTTGCGAATATCAGTAATCTCCCACATGTGCTTTTTGCCGACTCCTGGAAGCAGTTCAAGTCTGTGCAAACGTGTGGTTAGTGAACCGCACTCATTAAACCACTTAACAAACAATTCTTCTTTTTCTTTGACAAGCTTGTCAAGAGTGAAATCAAGCTCAACTCTTGCAGTTGATGTCAGTTCTTTGTAGTTTAATTTTCGGATAATGTGATGCACTTTTTCACGGGTGCTTTTTCCAATATAGAGCCTGTCGCTTGCTACAGATGATTGTTCCTCGCGTAGAGAAACTTCTAGTAGTGAAAAAAATTCTTCCCCAACAACTTGTGCAATTCGTTTCTCTCGCTTGTATCCTGGAGTGGCACTATCCACTCTCCCTTCGGACAAGTAGTCGAGAACAATTGCGTATTCCTCTGATGGCATTTTAGTTACTTCCGGTACTTATTCAGAGTTTCAATAATAGCGGAGATCTCTTCGTCACCTAGGACGAAGTGTTCTTTTGCAAAAACTAGCTTTACTTCATCAGGAGTCTCTGGCATAACATCTGCGAGTGATATGCCGTGCCCCTTGTTGAGCTTCTCCATCTGCGAAAGCTCTTCAACAAGCTTTGCAGTGTCTTTACTTGATAATTTTGAGAATTTCTTGCAGTATTCAAGGGTAAGGTTCTGCTCATAGCTGAGCTCGCCCTCTTTCTTCCTCTTGGTAATTAAGTCCTTAACTTCTGCTAGAGGTAGTGGTTCTTTGCTGATTAGTTTCTTGCCAATCATTTTTTCTCCTGTGATTTTGGCACAGTGGGTGCCAAGGAATTTGAATTTTTTGTATCTCGAGGCGCACGCTGTGACTTTGGTTTGACTGCTTTAGGTTTTGTGGTTTTTGCAGTTTTCGGTTTTGGAGTTTTTGTTGCTTTTGGTTTTTCCTCGGTTTTCTCTGTTTTCTTCTGAATTTTCTCTGGTCTCAAGTGCTCTGGCCTGCATGTGAATTTCTTGATTAGTTTGCCGTCCTTTACTCCGACAACGAATGAACGTCCTCGTGATTCAAGAACTTCTCCGAGTCTTCCTTGATACCTGGGATGAGGCATCCCAGAGTGCACTGCAGGATTCAAGAAGATCCTGACTTTTGCACCGTTCTTGAAAGTTTGCAAAGCTTCTGCTATGGAAAAGCGTCCGCCTTTCAGTTTATGTCTAGTTCTGGATCTAAATCCTCTTGATCTTCGCATTCTTCCTCACGCAGTTTTATGACCGGGTGGCTTATAAATACCTTTCGTTTGTGGGGCATTCTCACAACATTTATATACCCCTGCTTTTATCAGTATAGCACTCAAAGGTTCTAATTCTGAACCTTTATGAGACGATGACCCAGAAATGGGTAGTTGAGAGGTAAACTAAATGACAAACAAAATATCAAGTGATAAATCTAACACAGCTTATGATGCTATAAGCCGCGCCAAAGACTCAGGAAAAGTGAGAAAGGGCGCTAACGAAGCTACAAAGGCTATAGAGCGAAAGCAGGCTCTGCTTGTGGCAACTGCAGAAGACACTAGCCCAGCTGAAATTATTGCACACATCCCAGGCTTGTGCGAGGAAAAAGGAATACCGTACATTTCAGTTCCTAAGAAAGAGGAACTTGGAAAAGCTGCTGGTCTTTCAGTTCCAACAACTGCTATTGCTATTGTAGAAGCAGGCGAAGCTAAAAAGATTCTTGAAGATCTTGTAAAAGGCGGAGATGCTCCAGCTAAGAAGGCAGAGAAGAAAGAAGCAGTAAAAGAAGAGAAAAAGGCTCCAGAAAAGAAAGAAGAGAAAAAAGAAGAGAAACCTGCAAAGAAAGAAGAAACGCCAAAAGCTGAGAAGAAAGAAGAAAAGCCTGAAAAGGAAGACAAGAAAGAGTAAGCTGATCTATTAAAATGGGAAAATCAAAACCAAATCCAAAAGAAGAGCAGCCAGATAAGAAAAAAGAGAAGGCTGTAGTAGAAACACAACAGCCGCATAGCTCAACTCCTGCAAAGGTTATGGAAATAATCCGCAGGACAGGTGCTACTGGCGAAATAACACAGATTCGCTGTGAACTGATGGATGGACGAGAAAAAGGACGTGTTATGAGGAGAAACATCAAAGGGCCTATTCGACTCGGAGACATTCTCATGCTCAAACAAACTGCTGTTGAAGCAGCAGAAATAAGACAGGTGTAAAATGGCTGAACAATGTATTTTCTGCGGGGAAACAGTTGAAAGAGGGACTGGAAAGTTTCTTGTTCGAAAGGACGGAAATTTACTATGGTTCTGCTCTAGCAAATGCGAGAAAAATCACAAACTTGGCAGAAGTCCAATCAAAACCCGATGGACAAAGACTTACAGAAAGTTCAAGGGTAAACTGACAAAAGCTGAGGAAATGAAGGATGTTCAGGCTGAAGCTGAAAAGAAAGAAGCAGATGCAGCAAAGCCAAAAACACCTAAATTCAAGGAAGACAAAGAAGAGAAGGAATCACCAAAGGAAGAGCCTAAGAAAGAGGAGAAGAAATAATAGCTAGTGGCTAGTCTGGATAAATTGGTTAACGCTTGTGGCTCGTAGCTACGAGCTGAACAA
>CEPZ01008713.1_pt1 | contig 18634 bp, 19 predicted proteins | sample 530461 | NCBI WGS metagenome assembly CEPZ01 (sample SAMEA2620106, study PRJEB7988) | marine metagenome | isolation source: saline water (ENVO:00002010), including | reverse complement strand
TAAATAAATACTATGGAGAGGGAGGTTTCCCTTTTATACCAAAATTTGATATGGGACTATTTCCAACTCAAATACATTTAATTGGAGAAGAAAAAATATTAGCAAATAAAATGTTTAACATAAGAAATTTATAAAATGAAAACAAAAAAACGTAAAAAATCATCAAGAGCTCATGGAAGAGGTATGGGAACTCATGGTTGGGGAGCTAGAAAAAAACACAAGAAAACAGGACATAGAGGAGGAAAAGGAATGTCTGGTAGTGGAAAAAGAGCAGATCATAAAAAAACACTAATTCAGAAATTATATGGACACAAATATTTTGGAAAACAGGGAATAACAAGTCGTGGAACTAAAAAAGATAAAAGAAAGAAAATAAATTTACAAACAATTGAATTAAATCTAAAAAAATATGGAAAAAAAGTAGGAGATAAATTTGAAATTAATCTAAAAAATTATAAAATTCTGGGATTTGGAGAAATTAAAAATAAATTAATTATAAAAGCAAAAGAAGCATCATTATCTGCAATTAAGAAAGTTAAATCTGTTGGCGGAGAGATAATTCTTCCTATTAAAAAAGATATTGTAAAAAAAGATGGACTTAAGAAAAATATTTAATTATATTCCAGAAGTTACAAAACCAGAAGAAAAAAAATTAGGTTTTAATGTAAAATTAAAGTGGACAATAATTGTTTTAGTTTTATTTTTTGTTCTTGCTAATATTTCTCTTTTTGGACTCTCAAATAATGCCCTTGAAAGATTTGAATATCTTGCAATTATTCTGGGAACAGATTTTGGAAGTATAATATCACTTGGTATTGGTCCGATTGTAATGGCTTCTATTATTTTGCAATTGCTTACTGGATCAGGAATATTAAATATTGATACAGCAACTGTTGAAGGAAAGAGATTTTTTCAGGGGATTCAAAAATTATTAGTTTTCTTTTTTATAATCTTTGAGGCAGTTGTTTATGTAATGATGCAAGGACTTCAGGCAGCTCCAGGATTTGCACATATTGTAATCTTACAATTAATTTTGGGAGGGCTTGCAATTTTCTATATGGATGAAGTTACAACTAAATGGGGTTTTGGATCAGGTGTTAGTTTATTTATAGGAGCAGGAGTATCATGGAGATTATTTACAAGTGCTTTTCAATTCATAAATCAGCAAGGAAGAAATTGTTTATTAGATTTTAAAGGAACTCCTTGTTCTGGAAAAGTTTTTGTTTTAATACAATCAGTAATTAATAAATATTCTGTAGAATTTTTATCTGCTTTTGCAGCTATTTTATCAACATTATTAATATTTTTAATAGTTGTTTGGGTTCAATCATTAAAAGTTGAAATTCCCTTATCTTTTGGAAGAATTAGAGGATATGGTGTAAAATGGCCATTATCATTTTTTTATGCTTCTGTTATTCCTGTTATTTTAACAGCTGCATTAATGGCTAATGCTCAACTTTTTGGAGGGATTATTGAAAATGCTGCAGCACCTTGTCTAGTAGAAGGGGGAACATGCGAGGGAATCGCGAAAGTCTCTCTTTACCTTAGTAATTTTTTTGGACATTTTGTTCAAGGACAAGCTGTTTCAGGACTTGCATTTTGGATGGGATCGACTAATATTTTAGAATTATTTATTAGAGGGGGATTTTTATGGAGACATTTATTTCAGGGAATAACCCATATTTTGTTTTTTGTGTTTTTTTCAACATTATTCTCAATATTTTGGGTTAAAACATCTGGAATGGATGCAAAATCCCAGGCAAATAAAATTGCATCATCTGGTTTACAGGTAGCAGGATTTAGACAAGATATAAGAATTTTAGAGAGTATTTTAGATAGATATATTATGCCTTTAACTGTTATGGGGGGAGCAGCAATAGGATTGCTTGCAGCAACAACAGATCTACTTGGAGCACTAGTCTCAGGAACAGCAATATTACTTGTTATTATGATTATGTTTCAATTTTATCAAAGTATTGCTCAACAACATCAAACAGATATGAATCCTGCAATGCGAAAGTTTATGGGTGGTTAAGATTTAAAAACCAACCTAACTTATTTTAAAAATGATAAAAGAGTGGATGATATTAAACCCTAAACTGAGTATAGTTACTATCTCTTTTTTAATTACCTTAGCTATGACTCTTGTCACAAAATATTATACTGATCAAAACCGAATGAAAGAACTAAAAAACATACAAAAAGCATGCAATATTAAATTAAAAGATGCTCAGGGAAATCCTGAAAAAACAAAGGATATTCAAAAAGAATTAATGGAATGCTCTTTAGAATTAATGAAACATTCAATGAAACCCATGTTATTTACATTTCTTCCATTAATTCTCTTAATCTGGTGGATTAAGGATTTTTATGCAGAGATATTTGCTAACTGGATATGGTGGTATATTGGAGCAGGGATTATTTCTAGTATTATTTTAAGGAAAGCTTTAAAAGTAGTATAAAGATATTTTATTATGGAAAATAATCAGCAAGAACTCATCTTTAAATTAAGTATGTTTGAACAACAAATTCAGCAATTACAACAGCAATTACAAGCAGTAGAACAAAGCATGGGAGATATGGGTTCACTAAACTTAAGTCTTGATGAACTTAAAGGAGCTAAAGGAAAAGAAATTTTTTCTCCAATTGGAAGAGGAATTTTTGCAAAAACAAAACTTCTTTCTGAAGAATTAACAGTTGATGTTGGAGCAAGAAACTTTGTAAAAAAAACTGTTCCAGAAACAAAAGAAATTATTAATAAACAAATTGAAAAATTAAAAGAAGTTAAAGATAACTTAAATGAAAACATAGAAAAAATTAGTGAAGAACTGCAAAAAACATTAATTGTTGCTCAAAAACAGGAAAAAACTAATTAACTTTTTTTAAAAATTGATCATAACTTAAATTTCCAACTTCACTAATTATTCCTTTAATATATTTTTTTGGAATAAATTCAAATGCCGGATTTTTAATTTTAATGTTTTTAGGTGCATTATCCCAAACTTCATTTAGTTTTCTTTGTTCAATTTGAATTCTCTTATTTGTATATTTCCATGAATCAGCAATAATATATACCGGAATTCTATTGTCATATGAAATTCTAGAAATCATCCCACTACCTACCTTATTAATTACTCCTTTTTTTAATAATGCATCTGCACCTAAAAAAACAAAATTAACTTTTTTTGTTCCTTGTTTTTTAGTTATAGCAATCATTGCTGCTGAATCAATAAACTGAGTAACTTTTATTTTTGCTTTTTTTAATTCTCGTGTTGTTTTTCTCCCCTGGTATAATGGACGAGTTTCTGTATTATAAACTTCAAATTTTTTCCCTTTTCTTTTTGCATAGATTAAGGAATTAACAACATTTTTAGAATGACAATGTGTGAAAATAAGATTATTATTTTTTATTAATTTCAAAACATAATTATTAATTTTATCTTGAGCAAGATCAAAATGTTTTAGAATTTCTTTATATGATTGTTTTTCCATTCTATTTAAAACATTAACCAGCATTGGTTCTGTTGGTCTTAAAGATAAAAGTATTTTTTTTGATTTTTTAGTTGGAATTAGTGAATAAGCATAAAGTGCCTTTTTTGCAATATTTCTTGCACCCTGTATTTTAATTTCTTTAATATCTTTTACTATTTTGTTAAACACCACTTTTTTATTCATAAAGGAATTAAGAATTATTGTTATAAAAATGCTTTTATTTTATTCATAAAGTTTTCTTTAAACTCCACTGGTGCTATGATTAAAAACAATAATCTTTAAGAAGATTGTTTTGATTTATTTAATATGTTAGAGATGATTATTAACCCAAAAAATACAGATGGTGGAGAATGGAAAATGTTTTTTGTTGGGCTTATTTATGCATCATTATCTCTTTTACTTGTTAAATGGTTTTTTGCAGGTGATTCTGTTTTATCAAAATTTTCAGGCATGATTGTAGTTACATTTTGTGTTATGTTTTCTTTACCTTATATATACTATATAATAAAAAGAGAAGAAGTGGAAGATGAAGCAATAGAAGGATTTTTTAGTGTATGGAGAACTCATAAAGATGCAATTTATGCTTTTATGTGGTTATTTTTAGGATTTATTGTTGCATTTTCTTTTTGGAATATTATTTTACAAGATTCAAATTTATTCAATGCACAAATAGAAACATATTGTAGGATAAATAATCCCGGAAATATTGAAAATTGTGTTAACCTAAATAGTATTACTAAAAATGCAGTAGAAATTACTGGAGATTCTACAAATACTGGGAGATTTTTATCAATTCTTGAAAATAATGTTTATGTTATGATTTTTACATTAATTTTTTCTCTAATTTTTGGTGCAGGAGCAATATTTGTCTTAGCATGGAATGCAAGTGTTATTGCTGCAGCTATTGGAATTTTTACAAAACATCAAATAAGCGGTATTCCTCTTGGAATTGCAAGATATATGATTCATGGTTTTCCAGAAATTGCTGCTTACTTTATAACAGCTCTTGCAGGAGGAATTTTTGGTGTTGGAGTAATTAGAAATGGGATAAATAATAAAAAATTCTTAAGAATAGTTGAAAACGTAGTTATTTTACTTTTTATTGCTTTAATTATTCTTGTAATTGCAGCAGTAATTGAAGTTTATTTTACTCCTGCTTTGTTTAGATAAAGAAATCTTTAAATACAACTCTTTTTTCCATAAAGTATGGCTGAATTTGTATGTAAAAATTGTAATTATCGATTTAAATCAGAGAAAATAAAAGAAGTTTGCCCTTATTGTGGAAAAAAAGAATTAATAAAAGAGCCAAGTGCTGAAGATTTATTAAAATAATTTTCTCATAAAACAATGGAAAAAGAAAATATATCAAAAGATGAAATAGAGAAAAGAAAAGAAAGACTATTTAGTTTTTTAAAGCAAAAAAAAGACTGGGTATATTATTTAATTTTATCAGTTATTGTATATATCGGTTTTTATATTAGAACAAGAAATATTCCGAGACTAAAAGATATAACTACTGGAACTTGGACCTTAGGACCTGATTTAGATCCTTTTTTATTTTTAAGATGGGCAGAACATATTGTTGAAAATGGAAGTTTAATGATCTGGGATACTATAAGATACATTCCATTAGGGTATAATACAGCTGGAGAAATGAAACTTTTAGCATATATGATTGCATGGTTTCATAATTTTTTATCATTTTTTTCTAAGGAAATTACAGTTACCTATTCTGCAATTTTATTTCCTGCAGTAATGTTTGCATTAACAACAATTGCCTTTTTTCTTTTTGCTAGAATTATATTTTACAAGGAAAATAAAAAAACAAGAAATATAATTGCATTAATTGCAACTAGTTTTTTTGTACTTATCCCTTCATTATTACCCAGGACAATTGCAGGAATTCCTGAAAAAGAATCAGCCGCTTTCTTTTTTATGTTTATTGCATTTTATTTTTTTATGAAGGCATTTACTTCAGATAAATTAAAAAGAGGAATAATATTTGGAATTCTTGCCGGAATCTCTACTGCTTCAATGGCCCTAATCTGGGGAGGTGTTCTTTTTATATTCTTTACAATTTCAACTTCTGTTTTACTCGCATTTATTTTAGGAAAAGTTAAAAAAAATGAATTAGTTATTTATAGTACCTGGATGATTACTTCCTTTATTATAATGATGCCTTTTTCTACAAGATATGTTTTAAAAAATTTAGTTATGTCAATATCTACTGGGGCTGTTATTGGGGTTTTTGTGATTATCAGTCTGAGTTTATTAATCATGAAAACAAATAAATTAAATGAAATAAAAAAGAAAACAAAACTTCCAGATGAGTTATTTTCTGTAATTACCTCTATCTTTATTTTATTGATAATCATTTTAATTAGTCTTGGTCCTAGTTTTATTTCTGAACAAGTACATAATGTAAAAAGTTCATTAATTCAACCAGTGGAAAATAGATTTAGTTTAACAGTTGCAGAAAATAAACAACCTTATTTTTTAAATGATTGGAGAAATAATTTTGGACCAATTGTTTTTAATATTCCTTTATTTTTCTGGTTATTTTTTATTAGTTCTGTATATTTATTTAACAATATGATAAAAAAACTAAGAAAAAAAGAAAAGATAATTTTAACATTTAGTTATTTTATTTTCTTAATTTGCTTAATATTTAGTAGATATGTATCTGGGGGTGTTTTAAATGGGACAAATAGATTAAGTTTACTAGTTTATTTTGGAGGATGGTTATTTTTTCTAGGAACATTTGGATATTTTTATTATAAAATATATAATGAAGGAGATTTTTCTTTATTTAAGGAATTTAATTTTAACTATATATTATACTCTCTAATTTTAACACTCGGGATTATTGGAGCAAGAGGTGGAATAAGATTGATCATGGTTCTTGGGGCAGTAAGTCCTGTTGTTATTGGTTTTTTAATTGTTAAAATATCTAAGAAATATTTTGAAGAAAAAGATGAAACAATGAAACTCTTTATAGGGATTGCTGCCATATTAATTTTAATTGCTGCCATATTAATTTTAATTGGGAATCCTCTTTTGAGGTTAAAAGGAACTAAATTTTTGGGTTGGGGAGGGTATTATCAACAAAATAGAATTACTGCAGAAAAAAACTTTGCTCCTGGCCCATATCAATGGCAATGGCAAAAAGCAATGAGTTGGGTAAGAAGCAATACATCTGAAGATGCTGTTTTTGCTCATTGGTGGGATTATGGTTATTGGCTGCAATCAATTGGAAAAAGATCCACCATTCTTGATGGAGGAAATGCAATAGCATATTGGAATCACTTAATGGGAAGATATGTTTTAACGGGAGATGATGAAACTAAAGCACTAAAATTTCTCTATGCACATAATGGAACTCATCTTTTAATTGATTCTACTGAAATTGGAAAATATACTGCATATTCTAGCATTGGTTCAGATGAAAACTATGATAGAATTTCATGGATTACTATTTTTTTAATGGATGAAAAACAAACACAGGAAACCAAAAATGAAACAACTTATATTTATACAGGGGGAACTCTAGTTGACGAAGACATAATTTGGAAACAAGATGGAAAAGAAATATTTTTACCTAAAAGAAGAGCTGGAATTGGAGCAGTTATTTTGAGAAAAAATCAAGATGGAAAAATAAAACAACCAGAAGCAATATATGTAGATAATGGACGTCAATATAGAATTCCCTTAAGATTTGCATATTTTGATAATGAATTACATGATTTTAAAGAGGGATTAGATGCAGGAATTTTTGTATTTCCAAGATTAGATACATTACCTGACGGAAGAAGTAATCTTAATGAAATTGGAGCAGTAATGTATTTAAGCAAAAGAACTATTCATTCTCAATTAGCTAATTTATACTTATTTGATCAAAAAACAGATTATTTTAATCTTATTCATACTGAAAAGAATTTGGTTATTGAAAATCTACTACAGCAGGGAGTGGATATAGGAGATTTTTTATATTTTCAGGGATTTCAGGGACCAATTAAAATTTGGGAGATTAAATATCCTTCAGATATAAAATTAGATACAGCTTATTTAGAAACAGATTATCCTGAAGAACTACAAGAAGTAAAAATAGGGGAATATTAAAATGGAGCTATTATTAATTATCCCATTAATTTTAAGTTTTTTAATTACTTTATTTTTCATACCTGTTTGGATTAAAAAAGCAAAACAAATCAAACTTGTTTGGGAGGATATGAATAAAAAAAACAAAACTAAAAAAATTGCTGGTTCAGGAGGAATTGTTGTTGTTTTTGGATTTATCTTGGGTGTTTTAATTTATATTGCATTAAAAACATTTTATTTTAAATCAACAGAAAATTTAATTGAAGTATTTGCTATTTTAACATCAATTTTAATAATCTCTGTTGTTGGTTTAATTGATGATCTTTTTGGATGGCAAAAAGGAGGATTATCTAAAAGATCAAGATTAATTTTATTTTTATTTGCAGCAATTCCATTAATGGTTATAAATGCAGGAGAATCCAGTATGGTTGGAATAGAATTAGGATTATTATATCCTTTATTTTTTGTTCCATTGGGAATTATTGGGGCATCAGCAACATATAATTTCCTTGCAGGATATAATGGACTTGAAACAAGTCAAGGAATCTTAATTTTATCCTCATTATCATTAGTTACTTTTCTTACCGGAAATGGTTGGTTAAGTTTAATTTCTCTAACGATGATTATTTGTTTAATTGCATTTTATACATATAATAAATATCCTGCAAAAATCTTTCCTGGAGATGTTTTAACTTATTCAACAGGGACATTGATTGCAATAATTGCGATTTTAGGAAATATAGAAAAAATTGCAGTATTTCTTTTTATTCCATATATTCTTGAAACTATATTAAAATTAAGAGGAAAACTAAAAAAGCATAGTTTTGCTAAAATAAATAAAGATGGAAGCTTAGATGTTCCTTATAAAAAATTTTACGGATTAGAACATATATCTATTTATTTATTAAAAAAATTCAAAAACAAAGTTCATGAAAAAAATGTTGTTTATTTAATAAATTTATTCCAGATATTAATAATTATTTTAACATTTATTTTATTTGGGGGAGAAATATTTTAATGAAAATAAAAAAATACCTTCCAATAATAGGAATTATTATTTTCTTATATATATTATTTAAGTTAGATTTATCAAATATACTAAAAGAGATCAGTAATTCAAATATAAATTATTTATTAATTGCGGTATTTTTTATCTTTATTTTTTTCATAACTCAAACATTAAAATGGTTTGCAATTGCTCAGATTCAGTTAACAAAAATTCCGTTTATTGAAGCACTTAAAATTAATATAATGAGTATGTTTTATGGTTTTATTACTCCTTCAAGAATAGGGGGAATTATAAGGTCAGAATATTTAAGAAAGTACAATAACAATAATCTTGGAAAAGGGCTTAGTAATTATGTTCTAGATAAAGTATTAGACTTAGGCTCTTTAGCTTTTCTTGCCGGACTATTCTCTTTTATGTTTAGAGATTTAATATTTATAAATTATTTTTATTATGCTCTTTTTGGATTTATATTAGTTGCAGCTTTTTTGATAATATTTAGAGATAAAAAAAGAAGTAAGTCAGTATTAAGAATAATTTATATAAAATTAGTTCCAAAAAAAATGAAAGAAAAAGTAAAAAATGGGTTTAATTCTTTTTACCAGGATATGCCTAAAAAAAGATATTTTATTTTATTTTTCTTATTAAATATTTTAAATTGGGTTGTTTTATATACATCTACTTTTTTTATAGGAATTTCACTAGGAATAAATATTTCTTTTTATTATTTTCTTGCAATTCTGCCAATTGCCGCTCTTATTGGTCAGATACCAATAACTATAAGCGGATTTGGAACAAGGGAGGCTGTTATGATTAGTTTATTTGGGTTAATTGGAATAAGTGCTACAAAAGTATTTTCAATGTCCTTAATTAGCATATTCTTTGCAGGAGTAATTCCTGCCCTAATAGGAAGCTTTTTAATTTTCAAAAATAAAGAAAAATAGATGGAGAAAGTAAGCATAATAATTCCTGCACATAATGAAGAAAAAAGAATTGGAAGAACTCTAAAAGAGTATATTTCTTATTTTCAGAAGTTAAAGAAATCACTTGATTTTAGAATAATTGTTGTTTTAAATGCCTGTTCAGATAATACACTTAAAATTGTTGAAAAATACAAAATTAAAGAATTAGAGATTTTAAATTTCAGGCAAGGGGGCAAGGGATTTGCAATTGTTGAAGGATTTAAGAGAGCTTTAAAGGGAAATAGTAATCTAATTGGATTTGTTGATGCAGATTTAGCTACTCCCCCAGAAGCATTCTATGATTTAATTAAAAATATAAATGGTAATGATGGAGTTATAGCAAATAGATGGGATAAACATAGTATAATAAAAACACCACAGACAATTTTTAGAAGAATTATTGGAAGAGGGTTTAATTTAATTGTTAAAATATTATTTCTTTTACCTCATCAAGACACTCAATGTGGAGCGAAATTATTTAAAAGAGAATTATTAGAAAAAATTATTCCGAAATTAGGATCAAGTGAATGGAGTTTTGATGTTGATTTATTGTTTTATGCAAGAAGAGAGAAAGCTAAAATAAAATCAATTCCAACTATATGGAGTGATAAAAAAGAATCAAAAATAAATATTAAAAAAACTCCATTAACAATGTTTTTATCTGTTGTTAGATTAAGACTTGTTCATTCTCCTTTGAATTTTGTTGTTAGATTTTATAGAAAATTGCCTAATTGGATGAGAGTTCATAATTAATAAAACCTATTTAAATGATTAGTTCTTTTATATTTAATGCCAAATCCAACAACACATATCTTAATTACAATAATCTTAATAGAACTTTTTAGAGAGTATTTTGTAAAAGATGATAAAAAATTTCCAAGATATTACATTTTGATTGCGGCCTTTGCAGGAATAATTCCTGATCTAGATTTGTTAGCATATTATGTTCTTTATTTTTTTGGATTTGGAATTGAGCAAATTCACAGAACATTTCTTCATTCCCTATTTATTCCTTTAATTTTATTTTTGATAGGAATATTTATATGGAAGTTTGGAATAAAAATAAACTTTCTTAGAAAGAGGCATATTAAACTTTCAGTAATATTTTTTATATTCACAATAGGGAGTATTGTTCATTTAATATTAGATTCAATTATTTCAGGAAATATTATTTCGCTTTACCCCGTGTTAGATTATTCAATTGGATTAAATATTATTTCAAATTTTCCTGAAGGAATTCAGTGGATGATTAGTCATACAATAGATGTTTTTCTTTTATTCTTTTGGATCTTCTGGATGGAATTTAAGTTGAAGATTAGAGATTATTTCTAAAGAGATTAATTAACAAATAATGCATAAATCTTTATAATACCTTTAATTTACCTTAAATAATGAGATTTTCACTGATAATCCCATTAGCTCCGGAAAGAGGTGCAGAAATATTAGATTCTATTAAAAAATTAGATTATCCTAAATCAGAATTCCATGTAATTATTATTAAAGGTAAAAATCCCTCTGACAATAGAAATAAAGGAGCAACAAATGCAAAAGGAGAGATAATTGGTTTTCTAGATGACGATGCAGTGGTTGATGAAGATTTACTAAAAAATGTAGAAGAATTTTTTAAAGAACATCAAAATATAGATATTGTTGGTGGACCTCAATTAACCCCTTATGATGAAATTGGTTTTGCAAAAATTTCAGGTTATGCTTTAAGTTCTAAATTTGGAGCCTGGAATTTATCTCAAAGATATTCAAGGAAAAAATTAAATCTAAATGCTGATGAAGGATCTATTACTTCTGCAAATTTATTTGTTAAAAAAAATGTTATTGATAAGATAAAATTTGATTCAAATTTATTCCCAGGAGAAGACCCAAAATTTATTGATGATGCAAAAAAATATGGATTTAATGTTGCATATTCTCCTGATTTAATTATTTATCATAGAAGACGGCCCAATATTAAGAGTCTTATAAAACAGATATTTAATTATGGGAAAGTTAGACCTGCAAAAGAATCTTTTATTAGTACTCTTAAAAAACCCTTTTTTCTTATCCCAAGTGTTTTTTTTATTTATTTAATAATTTTATTAGTATTGTCTATTTCTAATCCAACAATTACTGCAGGAGTTATAGGAATTGGAAATAATACTAATTATCTATCTTTAAATTTTTTATTATTTGTTCCCTTGTTTTTATATATTTTTATAAATTTAGGATTCTCTGCATATGATTCTATAAAGAATAAGGCTTATAGAGCAATTTTTATTCTGCCCTTTATTTATCCAATAATCCATGTTAGTTATGGTATTGGAATGATTTATGGGCATCTTAAAAAATTGAGAAAATAAGAACACTATTTTTTAAATAGAGATTTCCCATCAATTTTTGATTGAAATTTTAGAGACATTAATTGCAATAATGTTGGAAATAAATCTTCCATTTTTGCCTGTTTTGTAAATTTTCTATTTATTGTAAAAAAAGTTGTTTCATTTTTATCAGAAAGATCATACCCATGCATCCCTTTATCAGGAACATTATTAAAAAAATTTGGGCATAAAAGTGTCCCTGAATTTAATAAGAAGATTTCATCGCCATAAAGATTATTATTAAAATCAATTTTTAAATTCTTTTTATCTTGTTTTGATAATATTTTTCCCTTATCTTTATGTTTTTCTAAGATAGATAAAACCTGTTTTTTTATTTCCTTATTAAAAAACCAAAATCTGGCTATTGTAGATTCTAAAAAATATACATAATCTTTTCCAAATTCCGGAAGTTTTGATTGTAAATCGAATATTTTATTTATTGAAACCATACCATGATCAGACCATATTAAAATATTATCTTTTTCTAAGTTAAAGTTAGATAATATCTTTTTAACAAAGTTATCTGTTTTTTGTAATGTTCTTTTTACCTCATTAGATTTTGGTCCAAACTTATGCCCTATTGCATCAAGGTCTGTTAGATGAATATAATAAAAAGAGTGTTTATTAAGAAGTTTTAAGAATTTTTTTACTCTATTTTTATCATTATTCTTAAATGTATAATGAAGCTTTGATCTCCCATTTTCAATAATAAAGGGAAAATCATAAAAGAGATAGTTAATTTTATTTCTTTTGAAAATACTAAATAATGTTTCAGTAGAATCTTGTTGGAAAAAATGTTTTTTTTGTTTTAGTTTAAAATATTTAAAATAATCTATCTTTATTGAAGGATAGGACATATCATTACCAATTAAATGATTAAAAAAATTTATTATATGGAACTTTAATTTTCCTGGAAATGGAAATAATAATATTGAATGTGGAAATTTTCTTATTTTTTTATCATAAATATAATTAGTAAATAAACCCAACTCTTTTGGATGCATCCCAGTATAAAAACCAACAGTGTTCTTAAATCCAAAAGGTTGTTTTAAATGTCCAAGACCATATTTTTTAGTTAAACTATACAAAAAAGGAGTATTTTGGGGGGTGATATAATCTCTTCTAAAAGCATCAAGCATTAAAACAATTGTTTTTGTCATTATTTCTTAAGAAAATTCTGTTTTAAAAAATTATGTTTTTGGAGATGATAAACATTATAAAGGACATTAATTTTTTAAAAATTACATTGAAGATGAAATATACAAAAAATAAAAGTAAATTAGTGGAAAGTTATCTAAATGAAAAAATTAGAATAATTATTGACATAATTCGTAAAAGAATTCCTGATACAATAAGTATTATTATGGGAGGGGGTTTTGGAAAAGGAGAGGGAAGTGTTGTTGTAAAAAACAAAGAAGTTATATTAATAAATGATTTTGATATGTATGTTATTGCAAAAAAAGAATATAGCGAAGAGATAATAAATAATATTGCACAAGAAGCTTCAAGAAAAATTGGGAAAAAAGGTATTAGTTCTTTTATAAAATTCAATAAGAATAGACCTCTATTAAAAGATTTTTTTTATATTGATTTAAAGGTTATCCCTATTAATTATCTAAAAAAATTACCTCCTATGGTAAAATATTATGATTTAAAAAATTCAAGTAAGGTAATTTATGGAAAGAATGTTTTAGATAATATTCCTGATTTTGAGCTTCCATTAGCAGAGGGGGCAAGATTTTTATTAAATAGAATGAGTCATTTAGTTCAGCATTTTTATTCTTCATTTTTTACAAAAAATGTAAAAGAAAATGATCATCAAATATTTTTATTACATACTATTAAAACTTATACAGATGCTTGTAGTGCTTTACTAATATTATCTAAAAAATATGAACCAACTTATAGTAAAAGACTTGATGTTTTCAAGGAAATATATTCAAAAGATTTTCCTGAATTAAAAAAACTTATTCCAGAATATACTGAAAAAATAAAAGAATTTACAGAATTTAAACTTAATTTTAATCTAGATGCTTATAGAGGGAATGATTTAGAATTATGGAAACAATCAAGAAATTATATTGGTATTGCAACTAAATATTTTTTTAAAGAATTTTTAAATAAAAAAATAAATAATTATTATGATTTATCAAAAGCAATAGAGAAATCAGCAGTAAAATATTATAATCCCTATATTAAATATATTTTAAAAAGAAAGTTTAAGTTAAATATTAATAATAAATATATACTGGGTCTTGGTTCCATTACAGCACATATTTATATGAATTTTTTATATTTTAATCGTATGAAGGAAGGTCATAATAAACTTTATATTAAAAGTTTATTTAGAATAAAACCTCCTGAATTAACATTTTTTTCAGCATTACCATTGATATTATATAGCTTAAATGATAATGGTAAGGTTAATTTAAAAATGTTGGAAGATGGGAAAAAAATATTGCAAAAGGTATATCCTGTTAATGTAAAACATGAGGGAAATAATTTAAAATACTGGGAAGATATAGCTAATGTTTATTCTAATGCCTATGTTTTATTTGCATTTTTAAAGTTGAAATAAATTGATAATAGTAATAAGCGAAAGATTTATATATTAGATTTTTACTATTTAATAACTAAGATTTTATGAATATAGAAAATGAAACAAAAAACTAAAAAAAATATAGAAAAAAAAGTATTACATCAATTAATGAAAAAGGGAATCTCACTTAACAAATTTGTAAATCCGAGAATTGTTTTTATGTTTGGAAAAGATTATCACCTTCCAGTCCATAATGAAAAAGATTGGTTTTTGGGATATATTGAAGTATATATTGAAGATAATAAAATGGACCCTTTAAAAATAAATGAATTAACACGTGAATTATATGGTTTATTAAGATATAAACAAGCTTTAGCTGGTTCTTCATATGGCTCTTCACTAGGAGCAAAGTTGGCCTTATCAGGACATATAGGGGATAGATTTGCTAAAGAAGTATATAGTAAATCTTTGTTAGAATATGATTCAAAAGTACTTTGATAAGATTTAGTCTCTTTATTATTTATAAGACTAATCTATCAACTTCTTATAAAAAGAAAGAATCTTATGTTCTATCATTAAATTAAAAAAATTAAATTTAAATCTTGCTTTAGCAATTGGCTCATAAAGTTTACTTAAAATTTTAATAACTTTCTTTACATCTAATAAATTTGAGCCTTTTTGATTAAGAAAATAAGATGCAAACTGGATATTAGATAATCTTCTTTTCTCTTTAGAATTTACCCAAGGAGTTTTAATCTTATCCCCCGTATATTCTATCCATCCTTCTATTGATTTTGGAGGAATAAAGCCAAATTTCCCTAAATTATTATATAATGGAGTTCCAGGATAAGGAGTATAACAATAAACACCATTTATCTCTGCATTAGGATTTTCTTTTAATAATTTTAAAGCACTGTTTAATGTTAATTTTACATCTTCTTTAGTTTCTGTTGGAAATCCAACTACAAAATTATATCCTGGAGTGATTTTAAATTTTGATATTTTCTTATTTAAAACAAAAACATCTTCAATTTTTTGAGGTTTATTAACAAGTTTTAAAATTCTGTTTGACCCACTTTCTACACCTATTTCCAGTCTTTCTAATCCCGCTTTACTCATTTTTTTAAAATAGTTCTCATTCATTCTCTTTGAAGAGGGTATTTCTAATGTTCCTTTCCAGATAATATCTATTTTATTTTCTATGATATTATCCGCAATTTTTTCCATTCTTTCAAGATTAACAAATAAATTATCATCTATAAAATCAAAATATTTTATATTATGTTTATGATATAATGTAGAGATTAACTTAAATGCATTTTCTGCTGTTAGTGTTCTCCAACGACTTTTATTAAAAATAGAATTATAGCAATAAGTGCAGGAAAATGGACAACCGCGGGATAATTGAACATGTAAACTTCTTCTTCCCTTATATTTTCCAGTATACTTTTCTAAATCAATTAAATTGTAAGGAAGATCCTTTAATTTATTCAAATCGATAAAACTTCTTTCAGGATTATTAATTATTTTTCCATTTTTATCTTTAAATGAAATTCCTTTTATTGATTTTAAATTTTTATTTCTCTCTAGATGACTAACTAACTCTTTAAAAGTTTCTTCACCTTCCCCCCTAACAACTATATCCACATTTTTATTCTTTAAGACATTATGAGAGTCCAAGGTTGGATGGATTCCCCCCCAAATAATAGGATAATTACCTTTGCTTTTAATTCTTTTACTAATTTCTAAAGCATAATAAAGTTGTTCTCCTGTCATAGAAGTTAAACCAATACATATTGGATTTTTTTCAAGCAATTTATCTATCTTCTCTTCCCAATTAGAATGTAATCTCTGGTCAAATATTATAACTTCATAATCCCTATTAATCATTGATGCAACAAAAAGTAATGCTAGAGGAATTGCATAATTAGTTTTAACACTATCTAAATAACCTACTTTAGGTTGAATTAATATTACTATATTTTTCCTTGTTTTCTTAACCATTTTATTTCCTCATCAATACTCAATTTTACAGGTTTTGGAGAAAAACCAAGTTCTTTTTTTGCACGAAGTATTGAATAATTTCTATCCTGAGACATTGAATAAACTCTTTTTCTTGAGATAAAAGGATGTGTTTTAAAAATTTTAGCAAGATATTCAAATATATCTCCCATAACCAACATTAAGGGTTTTGGTATTGGTATAATAATTGGTTTTCTTGAAATGATCTTATTCTTAATTAAAGAATCAGCTATCATATTAATTAATTCTTTTTGTCTATATGATCTTTTATCAGAAATAATATAGGTTCCAGATACTTTAACATTCTTATTTAAACAACAAATTATTGCTTCAGTTACACTATCAACTGATACTAATATTGTATAAAACTTTCCTCCACTTAATAATGGAACAAATCCTCTTTTAATCATGTTTACAAGTTTTATAATATCCTTTTTCCTATCTCCCTTTCCGATTACCCAAGTAGGTCTTAAAATAAAGATTTTAAGTTTAGATTTATTTGAAATTTCATGAAGAGCTGATTCAGATTCCCACTTACTTTTTTCATAAGGAATTACTGGATTAGGAATACTTTTTTCATCCATTATTCCATTGCAATATGATCCCATTGCAGCAATACTGCTTAAATATATAAATTTTTTAACTTTTGATTTTATACTTGCCTCTGCAATAGTTTTTGTTCCTTCTACATTTGTTTTTTGATATAATTTATATGCTTCGTCTGAATTTTCAGAAACATTTCCAATACCAACTAGATGTATAACAACATCTATTTTTTTTAGATTACTAACTAATTTATTGTAATCTGAAAGTTCTCCAATAATAACCTTGCATCCTTTTTTTTCTAATTCTGATTTATATTTAGAATTTCGAATATAACATGTTAGATTATGATTCTTTTTTGATAATTTATCTAATAAATTTAATCCAATAAATCCCGTAATTCCTGTTATAAAAATTCTCATTTAACTAATCCCCCCAGCCCATATAACAATGTTAGATGTAAGTTCTGGGGAATACTTGTATTTGCTGCAACAGCAAGGTAACATCCTTTACAGGTGGGAAATGATTTATCTTTCACCTTTTTTCTTATTTCATCTGCTTTTTTAGAAAACCATATTTTTTTAAAATCAAAATCAACATCATGTAAATTCCCTAAGGGAGATTTATCAGCCATCATACAGCAAGCCCATACATTTCCATTTGTAGTTATTTGAGTATGATTAAATGTTGCATAACATGGCAATCCATTGCCTTTAATATATTTATCAATATATATTTTTCTTACAAGATTTGTTAATTTTGTTATATTTTTATTAGTGCTATAAACTCTAAAAACTTTAGCAAGATCTTCTTTTTTAGGCAAGATATCTGTCTTAATTGTATCTAATTCATATCTTAATTCAGAAGGCTCCATTATGTAAACATCTGGTTTTAATTTATTTACAACATAATCATAAATTTTAGGAACATCATGAACATTCCATTTGCTTACAACAGTATGGTAACATAAATTAGGATGTCCATATTTCTTTTGAAGTTCTTTTATAATTTTAGTTGTTTCAAGTAATTTTTTCCAGTTACCAGGAACCCCTCTTATTTCATCGTGTTTTTTTTCAATATGATCTAAAGAAATATTTACTGTGAGATTTATATCTTTATTCATTTGTTTAATAAATTTATCTAGAACTTTTTCTATTCTTTCTGGAAAAGTGGCATTTGTACAAATAGTTAATATTTTTGGTTTTTTATATTTTTGAATTCCTAAGAGTAATTCATAGGCATCTTTTCTTAAAAACGGCTCTCCTCCTGTAAATACACAAAAAGTAGATGGACCCATTGTCTTCCATGTTTTAATCCATTGTTCTGTTGTCATTTCCTTTTGTGCCAGTTTTGGGTCTTTTCTGTATTTTTCCCATATATGACATGTTTTGCATCTACTATTACATGCATTTGTAACTGAAAAAACAGAATTTGAAGGCATCATCCTAGGAAATCCAAATGCTCTAAATCCCTTATAACCCATAATCTGAAAAGCATATTTCAAATAATCTATTGGTTTCATTCTAATATTTTAATTTAGATTCCCTTTAATAAAGTTTTGTTAGGAATGTTATAGTCTTATATTAGATTCATAAATAATTAA
>CEPZ01087076.1_pt1 | contig 18644 bp, 23 predicted proteins | sample 530461 | NCBI WGS metagenome assembly CEPZ01 (sample SAMEA2620106, study PRJEB7988) | marine metagenome | isolation source: saline water (ENVO:00002010), including | reverse complement strand
CTAAAATAGCAAAACTTTTATATACGTTCATTATAAATATATTAAAATGGCAGATCAACAAGTACAAATGCCTTCTGGAATGGGTGGCTTAGTTAGATATTTTGATGATTACAAAAGTAGCATAGAAATTGAACCAGAACATGTTGTAGCAGCTATAATTATAGTTATGGTCTTTGAAATCATATTACAAGTATTCTTCTAAAAATACCAAAAAATTTATTAATAAACTTTCTTTTCTTTAATCATGACTTTTTCATCTAAAGTAATGGTTTCCCCACCTAAGGGATTTATTATCCACGTAAAAGGTCCTATAGACATAGATCACTTTTACAAAAATGCTCCACCATGGTTTGATAGATATAAATATGATTTTACAGAAAGTGAACAAATAGAGAAAAATTTTCCACAAGGTAATGAAATTATAATGGGTTGGCTTGGAGAGAGAAAGATAAATGATTATGTTCAATATACAATTGAAGTAAAAATACTCATCATTGGTGTTAAAAAAGTTGGAAATATATATCATGGAGAGATAAAGATTAATTTAATTTCTCATGTAGACTTAGATTATGCAGAGCAATTCCAAAAAAACCCATTTACAAAATTCCTATTTTATATATATAACAATTTCATATTCAAGAAAAAAATCATAGAACATTTAAATAAATTAGAAAAAGAAACTCTAGATTTTAATGATTTAATTAAAAGTTTATTAAAACATTATAGATAAAATGGGAACAACATATCCTTTAACACCTTCAGCAGGAATAAAAGTAAGATGGGTTGGAACAACTGATTTTATGGTTTTATATAGATTTATGAAGCTTTGGCTAGAAGATCGTGGTTATGTGGATAATGATCATAAATTAGAAAAAAAATATGTAGAAAGAAGAACAGGTGACACTAGACTATTAGAGATAGCTTGGGTAGCTTCTCATCAAGTTAGTGAATATTATAAATTTAATTTTAGAATAACTTTTTTAGTTGTAGGAATGAAAGACGTAGAAGGAGAAGTAGGAGATGTAAAGAGAAAATTAGACAAAGGAGATTTTGAAATTAGAATAGCTAGCGAAGTTGAAATAACAGATGATGAGTGGAAGAAATTCTCACTACTTAAAAAAATATACTTTAATGTTGTAGCTAGAAAAAGATTAGGTGCATATAAAAGAGAAGTTTACATAAAAACATATCAATTCCAAGATGCTATAAAAGAGTTCTTTTCGTTAAGAAGATTATAAAAAACAATAATTTATTAAATAAACAGATATTTTAAACAATATGGCAGAATTCGATTATGTTGTTTTCCCTTTAAGAGTATTTCATGATGATATTCTAGATACAGGAGAAGTCTTTAGATTAATACAAGATTGGTTAACTTCAAGAGATTATTCTCTTTATGAACAAGAATATCACGTTGACGCTAGAACAGAAAATAACGTTAAAATATTCTGGAGAGCTGAAAAGAAAGTAGATGATTATGCTCAATTTGTAATAGAAGTAAGAATCACTGGCTCGAATATACATGAAACTACAGTTAAGAACAAGAAATTTCTACGAGGAGCTTTTAACATTACTTTTGAATCTTACATAGAATCAGATTATGAACAGAGATGGGAACAAAAACCATTTCTAAAGGTCTGGAGAGGTTTATACGATAAACTATTCATAAAAGATAAACTAGATCGTTATAATGATGAATTAAAAAACGATACATATAATATCTATGATGAAATTAAGGCGTTTCTAAGCCTAAAAAAGTTCAATTAAATCTACTGTTGCTTCAATTTATTTTTCCCAATTTCTTTCTGTATTTTCTTATACAATGGTTCTGAAATAAATTTAAATTCTCCGTCTATATACATTCCATAATCTACTGAATCAACAACAACATACTTGTAAATAGGAAATGTTTCATGAGCAATGGTTTTTCTTATTCTATCCACTAGATTATCTTCATTAACATATTCAAACCTTTCAAGAGCAGATTCACTTTTTAATTTAGTTAGTTCATTAGTTGCTAAATAATGTGTAATTTGATCACTAAGAAAACTAGAAACTCCATATAATGTAAACACAAATACACAAAGAGGAAATATTTTTTGATACCATCTTTCATAAGTTTGAACTGAATCACCCTTTTCCATGATATTAAGAATCATGTCAATTATAAAAAATGTTGTATGACCAAAACAAAATATTTTTAAATCAACCTCAATAAATAACTAAAATGGTAGAAGAATTCATTAGAAACACGTCAGTATTTTTAATCAAATTAATAATATCTGGAATAATTGTTATAATAGGATTAATTCTCGGAAGATTTGCAGGAAATTTAACAAAAAAGATAATGAAAGAATTAGAGATTAAAAGGTTACTAGAGAAAAGAAATAAAATAAATATATTCTTAGAAGAAAACATAGCAGATCTAGTTAAATACCTAATCTATTTAGCATCATTTATAGTAGCATTAATTCAATTAGGTTTATTCTTTACAGTAGTATTCATCTTCATAGGTTTAATAATAGTATTATTAACAATATTCTCAGTATTTACAACAAAAGATCTAATACCAAATTTTGCATCTAGATTTAAAGTAAAGAAACTTTTCAACCTAGGCTCAAAAGTAAAAATTAACAATTTAAGTGGAGTTATTATGGATATTTCTCTACACGAAACCTTATTAAAAACAAAAGAGTATTCTATCTACATTCCAAACTCATTAGTATTAAAAACTAAGATAAAAGTAGAAAAAATCTAAGGAAAATTTTATAAACATTTTCCATATCATTTTTATAGATTTGACATGGATGTTTACAAAGTAGCGATTATTAGAGAAGATGAAGAACCTAAAAATTGGGAATATTTTATCGTTATGCCCGAATTCAAACTGAAACTATCATATTCTGCACTTATAAATGGAAAAAGAGGAGATCCAAATGTGTTAAACTATCTTAAAAGATTTGATCAAAATGATTCAGATCTAGAGTTACTAACAACTCTTGATGATGAAGAATGGACCGCAATGATGATAGAAAAGAACAAAGAAAAAAATGTAGAGTATATTGCTATAAAGGAAAACTTAGATGATTGTATTGGTATATTTATATCAAAAGTCTGGCAAATGAAAAGGGACTACAGAAGAGCAAATGGGGCACTAGAAACTTTAGCAGTTTCTGAATTTATGCAGTTAAGTAACGAAGAGATAATAGAAAGGCAATTAAAGAAGTATACATAAGATTTATTAATCTCTATATCTAAATAATTATATGAAAATTTTGCAGGAAATTAAACCATCAGAGAAAGAAATAGAAAAATCAAATAAAGTATTAATTTCTCTAGTAAAAGATTTAAAACAAAATCTCAAAAATTGTTCTATAGTAATTGGTGGAAGTTTTGCAAAAGACACTTGGTTATCTGGCAATCACGATATTGATTTATTCATCAAATTTAATTATTTAAAATTCAAAGATAAAGACATCTCAGAGTTTCTAAAAAACAATCTCAAAAAAATAAAATATAAAATAGTTCATGGAAGTAGAGATTACCTACAAGTTAAGAAAAAAGGTTTCCAATTTGAATTAATTCCAGTTCTAGATATTAAAACAATAAGCCAGGCAAAAAACATTACAGATTTAAGTCCGTTCCACACAACATGGGTTAAGAAAAATGTTAAAAACACAGATGAGATTAGAATAGCAAAGAAATTCTTTAAAGAGAATGAGCTATATGGGGCAGAAACTCATCTTAAAGGCTTTTCAGGTTATACAATAGAAATTTTAGTTGCACATTACAAATCATTCTACAATCTAATTAAAAGCGCATCTCAATGGAAGAAAAATGAATTTATTGATACTAAAAAATACTATAAAAATAAAGTATTAGGGTTAAAAAACATTAACAAGGCAAGACTCTCCACTTTAATAGTTATAGACCCAATTCAAAAAGAAAGAAACACATCAGCAGCCTTATCCAACAAAAACTATAATAAATTTATACAACTATCAAAAGACTATCTAAGAAATCCAAATGAAGACTTCTTTAAATCAAAGAAAATCAATTTTAAATTAATTAAAGAAAATTATAAAGATTCTAAAATAGCAAGATTAAAAATAAAATCGCTAAAGGAAAAAGAAGATATTGCAGGTGCTAAAATATTAAAAGTCCAAAATCACATTTATAAAAAATTAAAAAATGAAGGATTTACAGTACATGATCATGATATTAGCTGGAACGGAAAAATAGTCTCTTATTTTATCATTAAAGATGAAGTTTTACCAGATTACAAAAAACACTACGGACCGCCGATAAAAGAAAATAAACATCTAGAACTTTTCAAACAAAAGTGGAAAGATTATAAATTAAAAAATGAAGGTCCTCGTGTTTATATAGAAATAAAAAGAAAACATAAAAAACTTAAATCATTTCTGAAAAACTTACTTAAAAAAGATTCAATAATTAAAAATAATGTAAGGAAAATTAGATTAAAACTTCTCTAAGGATGGTGCATTTTATGTCTTTTAATCATAATATCACCAACTTCTTTGCCTTTTTTCTTATGTTCCTGTACCTCAAGTTTAAATAATATACTAGAACCTATTAAAGCCAATATTCCAACAATGATAAATGTAATTTTAAAACCTAAGAAAGAAGCTATTGTAGCTCCAACTAATCCTGATACTGCCATACCCATTCCTAAAGAAGTGCTATAAATACTCCATTCAAAACTTTCCTTACCTTTGTCAATATGTGTTGTAAACAAACCTAACCATGTTGGGACAGCTAAACCAGCACCAACACCTCTAATAATCTGAGCAATATAAATATGCTCAATTCTAGTTGCAAATATGTAAATAAATGGAACAGTACTTACAATCAAAGATCCAATGATCAAAAATCTTAATTTATCCCTATGGCTATCAATATATTTTGAAAATGGCAATTGCACAACAGATTTTATAACTAAAAATAAAGTTGTAGCAAATCCTGCAGCAATCAAACTTCCATTAACCAAATCTTCTTTAACAAAAACAGCTAAAAAAGGATCAATTAAAGAAAATCCTGTAAATAAAAATAATTCTGATACGATTAATAACTTAATTATTCTATCCATTATTTAATAGAATTAATCAAGAATATATAAATATTGTTAAAAATAAGAATTAAAAAAATTAATCTAAGAGTTTAATTATATCTGAAGCCATGTTTCTACCACATCTCCAATCACCAGTTGAGCCAGCTGTTGGGGTTGATCTGTTATGGTTATCTATTCTTCTTATCTCTCCATGAGGACTTCTTTTTGAAGGAGTTTTAACATATTCTAAACCTATTTTTGATAATAATTTCTTTTGCGTTGATGCTATTCCTTTTTTCCAATCACGGAATGCAACACGCACTCTTCTATTTCTCTCTTGTTCAGTCATATTAATTATTTCTTTCTCTTCATTCATTGGAACTTGATATACACCAGATCCACCATTTCCAGGTTGAGTAAATTTATAACCGAATCCATTTACAAGGATATCATGAATCTCATCAATGTGTTCTCCCAATTCGCTTTTTATTTGATCAACTAAAAATGCAGGTTCTTCAAAAAATGCAGAATATTCAATTCTAGTTTTTAGATCTAATGGTTTTTCCATTTCTTTAGAATCAACAATATCTGATATCTCATCTGGTCCTTTATTTGCATTACTAGAAGTATAATTTTTTCTTTTTTCTTCATCAGTTATTAATGATATTTCAAAATCTCCTTTGTCTTCGTTTAAATTATATTCTGTAACATTCTTCTTCTTATCGTTAGTTTCTTGAAGTAAGCCCCCTTCATTTAATTCTTTTAAATAAACTCCAATACTTACTTTCTTGCCTTGTTTCCCAATGCCTAAAAGTTTTGAGATATTAGTACTATTTATAGGTTCATTCTCTGAATACAATAAAACAATTGCATCTCTAACTTCTTCCTTTTCTTTATCATCAAGAGAACTTTTATATGATTTTATTCCTTTATCTTCTCTTGTTAATTGAGCTTTAAAACGTGTATATTGATTTTCAGTAATACCATAAGTTTCAATAACATCCTCTTTAGGCATACCACTTCTCATATCAGCATATAAACTATCTTTGTCTAATTCTTTAGTTGCAGGTTTATCATAAGATGTATCTACTTTCTCCTCTTGTTCTTCTTTAACTTCTTTTCTTTCCTCTTGAGTTAAAGGAGTTGGCTCTATAGGTATTCCATAATTATCTATAAATTCTCTTAAATCTGCAAAAAATTGTTTTCTTCCTTTAGCATATTGTGATACTTGAATTTCTTCTTTTGCCGCAGTATCAACATCTATTCCAGAAACTTCAGCATTATGTAAGATAACTTGTAAATTACTAGTTGCCTCTTCATATTGAGTATCTAATTGTTTAATAGCTTCTTCTCTAGCAGCTTTAATTTCTAATTTAGTTTCATCTACTTGTTTTACTAAATTTTCTAGTTCTCTAGTTTTTTTATTTAAATATTCCATTCCCATATATAATTAGTTAGACAAACCCTTTATAAATCTATCGTTTTGTAACCATTCTAAAGTAACTATTTAATTAAATAAGCAAAAAATAACATTTTAGAACCATCTTTATATTTCTCATCAGAAACACCATATCTATATTCCTCTTCATAAACTAATTCTACACTTTTATTTTCAGAATATTTTCTTATTGTTTTATCCAATAAATCATGCTGATCAGCATTCTCATCATACCAATGTTTTAACCACAGTTTTTTGTGTTCATTATTATTTAAAGTTACAAAAAGCATTGCAGGAGTATCTACCAATTTATTTCTAAATAATAATTTAATAGTATATTCTTTATTAGGAGAAAATTGTCCATCAAAATCTAAATTTACAACATTAAACCTGTGAGTATCAGAATACATATGTTGAAAGACATCACTCATTAGTCCTTTTTCTATTATTAAATTATCAAATAAATGTGAACCTTCATCTCCCCAAATAGCTGCGTATTGTTTAATGGAATTCATTATATTAAAATTTCTTAAACCAGCCTCGATAATTAGACTTCTATCAACAGAAAGTTGATTTAAATTTCTTGCAAGAGTTACATAACTTCTAAAATTTACATTTTCCAATCCAGTGTAACTAATTTGATCAGTATTTTCAAGTAAATGATCCTCTATAAACGTTGGAAATAAATTTCTAATTCTTTTTTTATTTTCGCCATTTGCATTAACAACACCAAATATTTCATTGTTTAATAAAAAATCTAAAGAATCACATTCATTTAATAAAGCATCTTGATCTACATCGCCTAATAAATAATCTGATTCATCATAATCTATTCCAATTTTCTCACAAATTTTTTTTCGGTTAAAGCCTCTTTCCCTTAACGCGTTGTATCTATCAAATAAACCATGTAATAAAAAATTGTCAACACTATTATAATATAATTCTACTATATCTTCATTTAAAAAAGGGGAATATATTGAAGGATTCTCTTCTCTAATTAATTCTAATCTACGTAAAAATTCTTCCTTTAATGAAACAAATCCTTCTTTCTCTAGTATTGAATATTTTACCATTTACATAGATAAATCATCTAACAAACCTTCTCTAACATCGTTTAACATATCTAAAATTTTTTTTCTCGAAGGTAAGCCCATGTCTTTCATAAAATCACCCCATCTTTTATAGTAAACACTTATCTCTTCTCTTGTTGGAATATCAACAGAAGGGTCTAATTCATTTACCTCTCCCCTTAATACATCATATTCTTTAGATTGCAAATAAAAATGTATACCTCTTTCAGAAAATATTGAACTTAAACTATTTTTTATTTTTATTATTCTTTCGTTTCCAACTTTTTTTTTGATCTAGTAATTTGAGCTCTAAATGCTCTAATAGATGGTTCTTTTAAATCAGGGTATTTTTCTTTAAGTTCATCATTTGGTAAACCTGATTCAATATCTTCTCTTATTGCTTTATTATCTAATTTAGATTTTGCTATCATCTCTTGTCTTTTATTCTTTCTAGTAATTTGAGCTTTATATGCTCTAATTGAGTAATCTGTTATACCATGTTTTTTCGTAATATCGTCATTTGGTAAACCTGCTGCAATATCTGTTTTTATTGCATCTACATCCAATTGCTCTTCATTTGCAGCTAAGAAATATGTACTTCCATTAGCATCTTTAGTAATACTTACAAAATATCCTATGTCATTTAGATTTTTAATTGCTTGTGCATATACTGCTCTTTGGCTACGGTTATTCTTTGTATCTAATCCTAATAAAGGAATTAACTCAGTTGAAGTTGCATATCCTCTTTCTCTAAATTGTTCTGCTTCTTCCTTGATTCTATTTATAGTACCTTCATACGTTATTGTAATGTCCATTACAGGACTTCGTTTTATAGTTTCAAGATCTTCATCAGTTGCTTCTGCTAATGCTGCTAATTTTGATTCTTTTGTTTCTGTATCAGAAGTTTGTTTAGGAGCGTATGTACTTAAAACATCAATTAATTGTGAATGTTTTTCCATGGATTTTTTTGTTTCTTTTTCTAGATTTATTCCGTGATTTTGAACAGATCTATCTGTGTTTACTGTTAAAGAACTTACGTATGATCTTAAAGTTTCAACATATTCTGGTAAGGTATTTTGCCAGTTAGTATTTACTCCTTCTTCTAATTCTTGTCTCTCGCTTGCAAGTCTATTTAATTTTTCTGTTAAGTTTTCCATAGTTTTTATGAAATAGATAAATATATAAGTTTATTGCTGTGTTATTACTCTAGAATTATTAAAAAAGATAAGATTTTAAAGCTTATTCATCGCTTTTATAACAAATAAAATTTAAACAAATGGCAAAAAAAATAGAAAAAGTACCAGTTTCTGAAGATTATAAGCTTCAAGTAAGATCATATATGAAAAAAAATAAGTTATCTTGGAAATTATTTTCAGAAGACCTTGGTGAAAGTGGTGAAACGATCCGAAGATATTTTAGTGCAAATTCAACTGAGATGCCACTAGAGAAAAAAAATAAAATAGATGATTATCTGGGACAAAGATATAATGAACAAGAAGAATTTAGGGATGAGGGATTTGAAACAAAAACACTAAGCTCTAGATTAACACAGCCTAACGAAGATATTTTAAAAGGATTAAATGATTTAGAAAAAAATTTAAAAGCAGAAATAAAAAATTTAAGAGAGACAATTTCACCAGAAGAAACTTATTCTGAAAAACTTAATAGAATTAGTGATTTATTTTATGGCTTAATAGAATCTCTAGATGATTTAAAAAAAGCTTCATTAAAAGATAGGCAACAACTTGGAAAAGTAATAGACAAAAGAGATGCAGGATATTTGATTACATTATTTAATACTTATTTCAAAGAAGATCCTCTTAATGAATGGATGTTAGATGTAGATTATAAAACAAAAAGGTAAAAAATAAAATGACAGAACGTATTAGTTATGAAATTGCAGATCCTTCTTTCATTATAAGACAGATTCAGCAAATGTATAGTACTCCTCCAAGTGCATTTAAAGAATATGTATCAAACAGCGTAGATGCAGTGAATAGATTAGGAAATGATCCAATAAACTTAAAAATTTTTGTTAATAAAAATTCAGGAACAGTAGTTCTAAGAGATAACGGTGTAGGAATGAGTCATGAAAAGTTAAGAACATTACCTCAAAGTATTGGTGCCTCAACAAATAGAGAGGTAAGATCTACAAGGGGGGAAAAAGGACTAGGGTTACATGCATATGTTTCATGTGGTGCAAGAACATGTCAAATATACACAAGACAAGTTGATAGTAATAATGGATTTTTTAATAATTTAACAATGACTAATGGTTCAATGGATGCAGAGTTAGATGAAGTTCATGCAAGAGATTTACCTTTTGGGGATTTTGAACATGGAACAGAAGTAATTCTAAATGGAATAAACAGAGATATTATAGGTCGTTACTTTACTCCTAGTCATATCAAAAATATGATAGCTGATTTCTATTCCCCTTTAATTAGAGAAGGAATTCTTGAAGCAGAAGTGGGATTTATTGGAACACGTCAAAAAAGAATTTCTGTGGAACCAGCAGAATACAGAGGAGAAAAAGTATTAGATGAAATAGTTCAAATAGAATACACAAATAGCGATAGAGAATCTGATATAGGTAATGTTCATTTATATTTATTTATTAATCCTAATGGTAAAACTGAAAAGGTAAAGCATCATAATAAAGGTGTTAAAGTTCTTAACTCAATAAGTTCACTTGATGAACTTGATGATTTGCCATGGGGAAGTGGAAGATTACTAGGGGAAATTAATGAAGATTTTTTAACATTAAATCCACAAAGAGATAATTTAGTAAGACAAGGAACAAGATATCAATTATTTATAGATACATTAAAAGAGCAAGAGGCTTATCTTAATAATCAAATTAATGTATTAAAAACAAGAGAGAAAAGAACAAGAGAGCTAGAAATCTCTGACACTATTTTAAGAAATTTTGATGTTATTTTTAGAGATTTTAAAGAACATAATGCTGCATGGATTGTAGGAAATCCTGGAGATTCAGTAAGGCCTACAGTTGATGATGATAATCAAATAGCTTCTCCTGAGAAAGAAACTGGAACTAGACCAGGGCCTCAACCTAAACCAGGGCCAGGGTTAGGAGGAGAAAAAGCAGTAAAACCTTCTGAAGATGGAGTTAATAGGCCAACAAGAAAAGCAAGAAGAAATATTTCTGGAAATTATAATACACACTTCGTAGAGTTCGATATAGAAAAACAAACTCTAAGAAGTGAATTAGATCCTACATATGGATCAATAAATATCAATAGTGGTCATTCAGATTATAAAAGAGTAAGAGATGATGAAAGTAAATTCACAAGATATACAACATATTTACTTGCTCAAGAAATAGCATATAATGAGTTTATGGAGCTTTGTGGAAGAGCTCATCAAGATCCAACTGCAAATTTTGATTCAATGAGAGCATTAGCAGATGAACTCTATGTAATGGGATTAAAAATCAGCAAAACTGAGTAAATCTAACTTCTTTCTAGATATCTAAAAAATCACTAATTTCTTTATAAATCTTTCTATACTATTTTTCAAAATCACCCAATACAAGCCCCCTATTACCAATATATAGCACTTTCAGGGTAGAAAAGTATATAAAGAAAAGAACCCCAAATTATACTATATTTTCACGAATTTTATACAAAAATGGAACAAAAACCTAGTCAATATTCAGCTCAGGAAATTCAAGTATTAAAAGACTTAGAAGGAGTTAGAAAACGTCCATCTATGTATATAGGAGACACTGCCTCAAGAGGTTTACATCACCTAGCCTATGAAGTCTTAGATAATTCATTAGACGAAGCCTTAGGTGGTTTCTGTACGCATATAACAGTAAAACTATTACCAAATAACACAGTTTCTGTAGAAGATAATGGAAGAGGTATTCCAGTAGATATGCATCCTACAGAAAACAAACCAGCTGTTGAAGTTGTATTAACAATGTTACACGCAGGTGGAAAATTTGATCATAAATCTTATCAAGTTTCAGGAGGTTTACACGGTGTAGGTGTTTCAGCAGTTAACGCATTATCCTCAGATTTACAAGTTGAAATCCAAAGAGATGGGAAGAAATATCATCAACAATACTCAAAAGGAAAACCTATAACAAAATTAGAAGAAAAAGGAACAACAGATAAAACAGGAACAAAAATTACCTTCACTCCAGACACAGAAATATTTAACTCATATGAATTTGATCACGAAACGTTATCTAAAAGATTAAAAGAATTAGCTTTCTTAAACGCAGGACTAAAAATAGATTTTATTAATGAACCTCTAAATAAAACAGAAACTTTCCAATTTGATGGAGGAATTATTTCTTTCGTTCAAGCACTAAACAAAAATAAAGAAAACTTACACCAAGAACCAATTTACATACAAAAAGAAAAAGACAAAGTAAAAGTAGAAATCGCTTTACAATACAATTCTGGTTTCTTAGAAACAGTATTTTCATTTTGTAATAATATTAATAATGTAGAACATGGAACACATTATACAGGTTTTTCTATAGCATTAACAAGAGCAGTAAATGATTATGTTAAAAAAAATAAATTATCAGATCAAAAACTATCTGGTTACGATGTTAAAGAAGGCTTAACTGCAATTATTTCATTAAAAATTCCAGAACCTCAATTTGAAGGACAAACAAAAACAAAATTAGGAAACTCAGAAATTAAAAGTCTTGTAAGCGCAGTAGTTTATGATGCTTTAGTTAATTATTTTGAAGAAAACCCTTCTATTGCAAAAAACATAGTAACTAAAAGTATTAATGCAGCAAAAGCAAGAGAAGCTGCTAAAAAAGCTAGAGAGTTAGTTAGAAGAAAATCAGCTCTAGCTTCTGGTTCCTTACCTGGAAAATTAGCAGATTGTCAAGAAAAAGATCCTTCAAAATCAGAATTATTTATTGTTGAAGGACAAAGTGCAGGGGGTTCCACGAAAAGTGGTCGTGAACGTGAGTTCCAAGCAGTTCTTCCATTAAGAGGAAAAGTTCTGAATGTTGAAAAAGCTAGACTAGATAAAATGTTCAAAAATAATGAAATTATAAATTTAATACAAGCAATAGGCGCAAGTATTGGAGAAGAATTTGATATTGAAAAAACAAGATATCATAAAATAATCATAATGTGTGATGCTGATGTTGATGGTGCACATATCTCAACTTTAATATTAACATTTTTTTACAGACACTTATCTAAATTAATAGACGCAGGTTATATTTACAAAGCAATGCCACCCTTGTATAAATTAACATTAAAAGGAAAATCAACTTACATTTACACAGATAAGGAACTAGACGAATTTTACGAAGAAAATGGCCAAGACAATGTTTCTATTCAAAGATATAAAGGTCTTGGAGAAATGAATGCAGATCAATTATGGGATACTACTCTTGATCCTGAAAAAAGATTACTTAAAAAAATTTCAGTTGAGGACGCTGCAACAGCAAGTGAAATGTTTACAGTTCTAATGGGAGAAGAAGTAGCTCCAAGAAGAAAATTTATATTTGAACACGCAAAAGATGTTAAAAATTTAGATATTTAAAATGCCAGAAGAAATTCAAGTAAAACTAATTGAAGATGAAATGAAGGAATCTTACATAGACTATGCTATGTCCGTTATAACTTCAAGAGCTTTACCTGATGTTAATGATGGTTTAAAACCAGTACATAGAAGAATTCTTTATGCCATGTATAAATCTAAACTATTACACGATAGACCATTTAGAAAATCAGCTTTTGTTATCGGAAGAGTTTTAGCATCATATCATCCTCATGGAGATACAGCTGTCTATGATTCTTTAGTTAGAATGGCTCAAGATTTTTCCTTAAGATATCCTTTAGTTCAAGGACAAGGAAATTTTGGTTCTTTAGATGGAGATCCTGCTGCAGCTTCAAGATATACAGAAGCTCGTTTACAGAAACTAGCAGAAGAATTATTAGAAGATATAGATAAAAACACAGTAAAATTAATTCCAAATTATGATAATTCCACAACAGAGCCAATAGTTTTACCTGGAAAAATTCCAAACTTACTAGTTAATGGTGCTTCCGGCATAGCAGTAGGTATGGCAACAAATATTCCACCACATAACTTAAGAGAAGTTTGTGATGCTACTATTGATTTAATTAACAATCCAGACGCAACAACAGAAGATATGATGCAACATATTAAAGGTCCTGATTTTCCAACTGGAGCAAGTATCTTAGGTAAAAATGGAATATTACAAGCCTACAAAACAGGAAAAGGTAAAATAAAAGTACAAGCTAAAACAGAAGTAGATGAAAAAAATAGAATTATCATAACAGAAATTCCTTATCAAGTTAACAAATCATATTTAGTTGAAGATATTGCAGATCTAGTAAGAGATAAAAGAGTAGAAGGAATAACAGATATTAGAGATGAGTCAAATAAAAAAGGTATTCGTGTAGTCATAGAATTAAAACAAAATGCAAATGCAGAAGTTATTCTAAACCAATTATACAAACACACACAATTAAAAGAAACTTTTGGAGCAAACATCCTAGCTCTAGTCGCAGGCCAACCTAAAACTTTAACTTTACTTGAAATTATAAAATATTACATCGCTCACAGAAAAAGAATAGTAACAAGAAGAACACAATTTGAATTAAAAAAAGCAGAAGATCGTGCTCATATTCTAGAAGGATTAAAAATTGCCTTAGCAAATATAGATGCAATTATAAAATTAATAAAAGAATCACAAGATCAAGAAATTGCTAAATCCTCATTAATTGAACAGTATAAATTAACAGAAATACAAGCTCAAGCTATTTTAGATATGAGATTAAGAAGATTAACTTCCTTAGAACAAAACAAAATTCAAGAGGAATATAATGAACTACTAAAATTAATAGAAGACTTAAAATCTATTTTAGCTTCAGAACAAAAGATTCTTGACATCATTAAAAAAGAACTAATAGAAATAAAAGACAAATATGGGGATGATAGAAGAACTCAAATCCTAGATCAAGAAGATGAAGAAATAGATATGGAAGAATTAATACAAAAAGAAGATGTTATAGTAACAGCAACAAGAGAAGGTTACATTAAACGAACATCTCTAGACTTGTACAAACAACAAAGAAGAGGCGGAACAGGAATGAGAGCTACAGAAACAAAAGATGATGACATTGTAGAACATTTATTTGTAACTTCCAACCACAATTATTTATTATTCTTTACAAATAAAGGTCGTATCCATTGGTTAAAAGCATTCAAAGTTCCAGAAGGTTCTCGTTACTCTAAAGGAAAGGCTATTATTAATTTATTAAAACTACAAGAAGATGAGAAAATAAAATCAATCCTACCAATTCCAGTATTTTCAGAAAAACTATTCTTATTGTTTGCAACTAAAAATGGTACAATGAAGAAATCACCATTAACTTACTTCTCAAAACCAAGAAAAGCAGGAGTAAACGCAATAAAATTAAAAGAAAAAGATGAATTAGTAACAGTAAAATTAATTCCTCAAGGCATTAACATGATCCTAGCTAGCAAGAATGGTCGTGCTGTTAAATTCAAAGAATCTGATGCAAGACAAATGGGTAGAAATTCCTCTGGTGTTAGAGGTATAAGATTAAATCCTAAAGATTCTGTTATGGGCCTAGAAGTTGCTAAACAAGATGCAACATTATTAACAATTACAGAAAAAGGATTTGGTAAAAGAACTTTAATGGAAGAATATAGACTAATCAAAAGAGGCGGAAAAGGTGTTACCAATATAAAAATAACTAACAAAAATGGTCCTGTTGTAGGAATTAAAACAATAATGGATGATGATGAGCTTATGTGTATAACAAAAAAAGGAGTAGTAATAAGATTTAGCGCTAAAGACGTTTCCGTTATTGGTAGAAACACACAAGGGGTAAGAGTAATGAAATTAAAAGAAGATGACAAAGTTGTTGCAGTAGCAAGAGTTGTTCAAGATAATGGTAAATAATATATCATTCTTCATAATTATCTTTTTATATCATAATTAAAATTTCACTATATGCAGCATTTACAAAGATTTAACTTAAGCATTGATGAATCAAATCATGGAAGGTATCCTGAAATATTTGTCGCAGTATATTCTCCATATTCTAGTGATATAATAAAAAGAGAAGGTGGTTTTGAAAAATACATAGGGAATTTTGACATTTCTAAAAAATTAGGGAGAAGGGAATTTAAACATATTCTAATTTCAGAAGAATCTGCAGATATAATGGGTGGAAATAGAAATGCATCATTAGTAGTTTTTGCAGAATTCATCAAATATTTTAAACATGTAAATACTGTAATTATCGATGGAGAATTAAAGACCCAAGATGTAGAGAGTCTTAGAGGAATTTTATACCCAAAAAACTTACCAAAAATTATAATAGAACCAAAAGCAGATGAGAATTATTCTCTTGTAAATATGGCTGATATAATTGCTAATAAATTACATAGATATTATGGAAAGAAAAACAAAAGATCTAATAAGAAAAGATATTTAGACAATTTAATAACTCCTAGATTAGAAGATTATATAGATTTATTTCAAAATACATAATAATTAAATACAATTAATTCTTAATATTTCTATGATAAGATACAAAGATAAAGAAAGAATAAAGAAAAAAATCTTAAATAATATAATTGATTTATTCAAAGAAGCTAAGATACAATTTAAAAAAAATCCTAAACTTTCTGATAGATATGTTTCTTTAGCTAGAAAAGCTGCTATGAAAATTAAATTAAAATTGCCAAGATCAATCAAAAGAAAATTCTGTAAATACTGTTACAAATACCTAGTTCCTAGCGTTAATGCTAGAGTAAGGTTAAATAATAATAGAGTAACTTATTATTGTAATTCTTGTAAAAAATACACTAGGTTTATGTTAAATAAGAAGAATTAGTTATTTCGCTCTAACTTAATATACTCTTTTTTAAGTATTTCTTCAACATCATTTACATTAGTTTCCTCACCAGTTAGAAAAACGTCTAAAACAGATATTCCTTTAGCTACTTTTGGTTGATAATATGCATCCGAGGTACTTACTCTACTAGCAACAAATGAAACATTTTTAATGTGGTATAATGCATAACGAAAATTCACAGTAGGACCTTGAGTTCCTCTAAGATCTTCCATAATTCTTTCTGCTTTTTCGTTATTTTCTAATAACTCAATTACATTTATCCAATGATTAAAATCACTATGCACTTGGTCTATTTTATTTGAATCTTGTAATTCATATTCCGCATGATGACTGTATATAGATTTTTTCATAGGAATCCTATCAATGAAAAATTTATAAATATTATGGTTTCAAACTCTTATACATACCCAACCATTCCTTCTTCGTAAATACTTTTTCCTTTCTTAATAAATGTCCAAAACCTCTTTTAGTTAATTCTTTCGTAACTACGCCACCTTTATGAGGATGTTTATGCAATCTTGGTAAAGGACTATTAAATCCATGAGCATAATGAACTAATTCATGAGCTATTGTAATATCTATAATATATTCAGGAACTTTTAATTCTTTAAATAAACCATTAATAACAATTTCAGTATCTTTAGTTTTCTTCATAATATGGCCAAACTTGTTTTTCCATTTTCCTTTAAATCTAATATTAACATTATTTAATCTAGAAATCTCTGGAAATAGTAATTCCCAAATATTATCCATTCTTTTTTTCAACCAAATATCATCTCTCATCAGAATTCCAAAATAAAAAACACATTTAAACCTTTACATTATCAAAATATTGTATGGATTACGAAGAAATAGAACAAGAAGTGAATAGTTTTGCAAATTTTTTACGTTATTCAAATATTTATTTTTTACCAACAGATGGGGACATGTTATCTAAAGAAGTTATAGATAATTCAGGCAATTCTTGGTACATCTATTCAAAAGATAAGAGGAAAATTTATGGAAATGTTACAAAATATCTAAAAAATAGTATTTCAGATGTAGCAATATTAACTAACAAATTATTAGATAAATCAAGTTCAACAGAATCTTTTAAAGAATTAATTTATGAAAATACCATTCAATCTTATTTCTGTTCAACAGAATTAAAAGAAGTTTTAGACGTTTTCACATGTTCAGATTATATTTTATTTGATGAAAAAAGAGTAGAGAATTTAGAAAAAGTTTATTTAAGAAAAAAACTAGATTCTTTTATTCTCAAATACCGAGAAGAATCCTTAGATTTATTCAAGGGCTCTCAAGATATGAAGAATATTAAATTCATCCAAGAATGGATTGACGAATATTTAATTAAATATGGAAATAACCAAGAAATAATATCAATGGAAGTGCAATTAGAAACAATAATTGATAACTCTGAATCTATTCCTTTTTAAATTCTGCAACTTCTTCTATTAAATCAACATGGCCTAAGAATAATGCCCTGCAACAATACCTTTCTAATCCTAATTCATCTAGAACTTTCTTGTTATCTTCCTTTTTACTAGTTCTTTCTTTAAACTCTTCCCAAAGGTGTGAAACAGGTTTATTACAAGAAAAACATCTCATAGGTATAATCATTTTACTTAATAACAATTAAAACTATTTATAAATTTAACCATTTTAAAGAAATTAATAATCTTTATATATCTTAATTGTTTATTAAACACATGTTTGGTGAAAGAAACATAAAAAAATTTCTTGCTCTTAATCTATTGTTAATGCCGTTAAATTTCTCAGATATCTCAATAACATTAGAAAATAAAGGAAATGAAAGTGCTATAGTTGAACAATCTAGACAAAAAAGATTTGATAAGTTCAATGAGGATTATTATGAATTAGAAGATTTAAGTGATAGGCCAATTTATTCAAGAGATGATTTATCAAAAATTAGAAGTGAAACTGAAAGATTAAGAAGAATAGCTATAAGAGAAGAATTTGATGAAAACTATCTTAATTGGCTAGATGAGATTGAAATAAAACGTGAAGATATGGATAGAAATTTTATAGAAGAATCCCGAAGAGAATTATACACATCAAGAATTTTTAGACGTCAATTATTGGATGAAATACTTGAAAACCATATGGATAATGTTAGTTCA
>CEPZ01041703.1_pt1 | contig 18694 bp, 31 predicted proteins | sample 530461 | NCBI WGS metagenome assembly CEPZ01 (sample SAMEA2620106, study PRJEB7988) | marine metagenome | isolation source: saline water (ENVO:00002010), including | reverse complement strand
GGTGTACCTAAGTCGTATGTTGTTGGTGAGTCCGCAAGCGGCACCCAGGTGCCGGCAAGCGCATTGAGAAACCTCGATTTTGTGATTCGTGGATGGCACATTGATCCCACAGATGGGTTTAAACGCATCGAAGGTGCTGATGACGGCACTGCAGGGGCAGATGTCGCAGGGTCAGCAGGCGCAGCAGGTACTTCGGGGACTTCTGGTACTGCTGGAACAGCGGGCGGCGCAGCCGGCGGGGGTACTTCTACTGCCGGAACCGACGGAACTGATGGGGGTGACGGAACTGACGGAACCGATGGAGCCACCGGAGCCACGGGAACAGGTGGCGCCGGAGGTGCCGGCGGGGGAATGGTTCTCGTAGTGGCCAAGAAGGTTGCCGGGACGGGCACCATTAGAAGTGACGGAAGCGTCGGTGACGCTGGCGCAACTGGAGCAAAGGGTGCTGATGGAACTGATGGGACTGCAGGGACACCCGGTGCGGCTGGAACCAAAGGAAACGATGACCTCGCTGTGCTATTGGATTCGTATGAGGTGCCGGGACTTCCGGCATTTTCTTTTGTCTGCGGCTCGCATGAGGTATGTGAGACGGTTCCCTTTGACTGGGTTTGGGTGGAGGTGCCCGGCTACGGGCCGTTTGCTTTTACCACTTGGGAAATCGAGGGTGTTACTGGTGGCCCCAATCGAGGCGCAAAATGCGTAACCGTTGAAGACATTTGCCACGACCCTGGACATCCACCCATTCCGGTCTTCATCTGGCAGGACGGCCAGTCCACCAGTTACTACGGTGGCGCAGCAGGAGCAGCAGGAGCAGGGGGAGCCAAAGGGCTTGGCGGTGCTGGTGGAGCAGGCGGGACTGGAGAAACGGGCACTACCGGCGGCGAGGGATCTGTCTTCCTCGTCACCGATTCCGATGATGTCCCTGCTGGGATGATGGTCGGTACCTACAAGACAACCATTGTGAACGCGTGAGGAAACTCAACTCGGACGGAACTCCTTACGTCCCCGCCGAATACACGGGGAAGATGCACGACCCAAGCGACCCCGGTGGTGATCGTCTGGGAATGCTTAACATTGGGGTGGCTTCTGACGACCCGTGTGTCGAATGTGGTTGTTCGACGGCATTCATGAAGGGAAAGTACCCCGGCAGGGTGGCTGTAGATGACGGCGGTGGGGTTGACTTCAACATCAAGTGGATGTGTAAAGAATGTGCGACATAAATAACAGTTAGACCTTTACTCATTTAGTTCGTTACCGGTTGAAGAGTGGGATACTGAAGAGGACGACGAAGACTTGGAGGCAGAATGGCCCGAACCCGGTGACGAGGACTCAGAATCCGACGGCTCTATTCCTGAAACGGAAGAAGTGGATGAAGAGCAAGTGGATGAAGAGGAGGTGCCTTCTGAAGAAGTAGAAGAACCAGAGGTAGAAGAAGAACTGGATTCAGAAACAGAAGAACCTGAGGTCGAGGAAGAGCCCGAGGTGGAAGAGGAGCCTGAGGTTGATGAAGAGCCTGAGGTAGAAGAACTACCGACTGCCACGACGGTTGGTATAGACTTACCATTAGTGAGGATGAATGATGAACGTTGCAGAAGCCATCATTTGTGCCATGTGTGGTGCAATGGCAATAATATGTATTTATCTGTATGCCAAAATGAAGAATAATTAAATGAATTGGGGTTTCATTCTTGCTGGTTTCATTGGCCTGTTCGGCGGAGTGACTGCCGGCATTCTTTTTCTGCTCATATCTATACGAATCTTGGGAAGAAAACGTCATTGATAGACACTCCGCAGTGACGTTCGTCGACTAAACTAGATACATCCTGCCATAGTCCTACCTCTCTTCGGGAATGGTTCTATGGAACAAATAATCGTTGCTTTGCTGGGCGTACTAGGTCTACTAATCGCCTCTATGGTCGAGTGGTCTCGCCGTACCCACCAACGAGACCATGCCATGGTTCTGCAAATGCTTAAACAGATGGGCGACAGTCTAGGACGTTCGATTGATCGAGTAGAACAGACGGCTATTCGTACCGAAAAAGAACTTGACGGACACATCGCAGACCACGCCAGGGGCGCGTTCAACAAACCCCTGACTGAGCAGGTATAATCTAGGTGGCGACAGGGTTTCTGACCGTCCTTCACCCCCGGTCGCCCGCGTAAAGGAAGGGTTGCTCTCCCTAATCTAGCCGAGTAGTCTATTCCCATGACAGACACCGTGCTGGGCACCCCAGACCTGGAGTGGCATAACGACGGCCACACTGTCACCCTCCGCCTGAACAAGTCCGAACTCGAAGTTCTGGAAGTCTCCTGTCCCAGCGACAACGGTGGACCCTGCGCCTCCGACGGACGAAACAGCGCGTCATCTGACGGCCTGGGTTGCATCGTCCAGTACTTCATCCGACGGTTCGGGATGGAATGCAACATCGGAGTGTGTCCACCCGAGGAAGTCATGGCCATCTGTTGGACCATCGTCGGAGACAAGCGGGAGCCTGAGGCTGCCCAGTTGTGGTTTGTTCCGGTTAACGATGAAGTTTTCTACGCCTGGATGACTCAGTCTTCTGATCCGGACCAGTCTTCATGAGGAATCCGATCGCCCTCTTGCAGTAAATGATTATCTGCGAGTCCCTGACAGTAATCTAGGTAGCAACCTCGATGGGCGTGGATCAAACCCTCGTCTGGTGGCCACACGGACTTCTTTCCACAGAAAGAGCACTTCTGTAGGACGCGACTGGGAGCAGGATCGATATCGGCAGATGGTTCAACCATCTCTGGATGCTATCTAAAAGGGCTCGTCGGTGTCAACTGGCGGGGGTGGATTCAGCGCTTCCAGCAGGCGTGCTAGATGACGTATATCACTGTGGGTTTCGACAGCCTCACGGTCCACGTTGTACACATTTTTGTGGTTGATCTTTGTCTTTGTAACCAACCCCGCAGTCGTCAAAGCCTTCAAGGTCTTCTCTACTAGGGATTCACTGCATCCCAGATAGACGGCGATGGCTCGCTGCGTCATAGTTGGGTCTTCAATGGCTGCCATTAGAACCCTGCCGGCAGTTGACAACAGGGCAACAGGCTCATCGTTGTGGTATCTGAACAACTTGGTCCTGTCAAGCGCAAGCATAAGACTGTCGACAATGGGGTCTCCGGGTGGCGCATCGGCCGCTTCCGCTAAGACCCTTCGCAACTGTGATGAAGTGAGATCTTGACTCATTACCACACACCCTAGTCGGTGGTCCGCGTTGGAGTCGGTTACATGTAATAGGATTGCGCTTGCTACCCCCAAGGAGGGTTTTGATGCTCAAGGAATCTCTAGAGTCCCTGCTCGAAACAGACGAACCAGGCTGCAGGGTGGGACGCATGATGGCCGACTTCGACGAGGAAACGAAGGAAGTATTCATCAACGTAATGAAGAGTCTCGCGTCTTCTCGAGCGATCGCAATGGAGTTGCGTAAAGAAGGAATCGTTGTGGACCGAAGCACTTTGGGAGCAGCAAGACCCTGTTTCAGGGGTGGCGCTGAATGTGCCTGCGGCTACGGAGAAGATCAGTGAGCAGGAAGCCTCCGAAACCCCTGAAGGATCGGCTGGCAACGGTCCAAGGGGAGGCCGATGCAACTGATGCGTTGAGAGACAAGAACATGCCTCCCGGATGGGAGGCTGGTGTCAATTGGGAGGGAACTGAAGGGACAATTTCTACAGGCCCAGTTGATTCCGATCAACCTAACTGGGACAAGATGCTTTCTGCTCGCGGCTTAGACCCTGAGGTGTACGAGGTAGAGGGCGACTCTGTCAAATTTAGTTCATGGGATGGTGCGGACGGAACGCTTCGGTTCTCATTCAAAGCCCAGATTCGACTCAAGCGACCAGCCTCATACATCCTACAGGAAGACGTATATCAGAGCATCCGGAAGGGTAAAAAGGTAAAGCAGAAGCCTCCATCTGGTAGTTGTCACTTTGTCATTGCACTGAGCGACTGGCAGGTTGGCAACAGAGATGACGGAGGAGTAGAGGAACAAGCCCGTAAAATAGCCGATCTGGTAGACCTAATCCCTCAACGTATCGCTAATCTTCGAAAGATGGGTTACAAAATAGGTCATGTAGTTGTAGCCGGAATGGGTGATTTGGTTGAGGGGACGTGCGGTTTCTACCCGGCGCAAGAGTTCAGGGTCGAGGTGGATCGCCGGGACCAGATGAAACTGGTACGGCGTGGACTGACCGACATCATCAAAGCGGCGGCTTCGACAGCCAAACAGGTCACGGTTCTTACGGTGGGAGGTAACCATGGAGAGAATCGATCGAAAGGCAAGGCCTACACAACAACCGGAGACAACGATGATGTCGCAGTCTTTGAACCAATCGCTGAAGCATTCCAAGAGAACAAAAAGGCATACGGTCACGTCGGATTTAAAATCCCAAGAGAACAACTCTCCATGTCGATCGGTCTTGCCGGTCACATCGTTGCGTTTACTCATGGACACCTATCGCGACCCAGTCAAAACGCTGCGCAATCTCTATGGGTTTGGTGGCAGAAGCAAGCGATGGGACGCGGCCACCCGGGGGTAGCCGACGCAAACATCCTGATATCAGGCCACTATCACCATCTCAATGTCAAAGAGCAAGAAGGGCGGGCTCTATTTATATGCCCAAGCCTTACAGCCGTAGGTGAGTATTTCCAAGACAACATGGGGGTCAAAACCCAACCTGGAACGCTCACTATGACGGTGGACGAATCAGGTTGGGGGAACCTCCACCTGATCAACTAAGCCGTGCCCCACTTGTACACGGTAGAGAAGATCTACAACTTCACCTGTTCTGGATGCAAGAACTGGTGGTCCTACGCCTCAAGCCACAACGGCCTGCCCCTCTACATGCAGCAGAACTTCACCTGCCCACACTGTGGTCACAGGGATTCCATCGGGGTGAAGTACCAGTGAGCGCAGGTGGCTTTCTTCTGCGGTCCCCCGTACTGCTGATGCGGTGGCTCAAGGAATTCTGGGACTACCTCGGGTCAACACAATGCTGGTGGGGTCACTGATGGGCTGGTTCCTCAACAACAAGAACAACCTCCGGCAAGAAAACGCCGCGACTCATCCTTCAATGATTGCGAAAGGCGCCGTTACCTCTACAGAGGAAGACTACATAGAGAGACTGCGTAGTGAGAACACCCGGTTGCTCGCAGAGCACAAGACTCTCATGGACAACAAGAACCTGCACACACTAGCCCTAGAAAACGAAGTGCTCGCAGCCATTATCGATGGTCACCTGTTCAAAGAACGCCTACTAGAAATAGTAAAAATAGTCCTCTTCACAGAACTGGACACCTTCCTCGACAACCGTTTCACCAAAGGATCCAAGTACCCAGACGAACGGGTAGCAGAAGCCAAAGCCGAACTAGGCACCCTCAATAATAGTCCGGAAGAAAACCATGGAAGATAGTTCCACACCCCTAGAAGGACTGTTTATACACAGATTCAAGTGGATGGACGACGCGTACTGCAAAGGACGCACCCACCTCATGTTCCCCAAAGAACACAAGGACATCACCTACATACAACAAGCAAGGGCCATCTGCGAAGAATGCACCGTCAAAACAGAATGCTTCAACTACGCCCTAGAATTCCCTCCTGCCGACATGCATGGAGTGTGGGCCGGCATGACCAGCCGACAAATAGCAGCAGAACAGCGTAGACAAGGCATAAAGCCAGTACGCCCCACGCTAAGTCAGATGTGGAACGCATGGAAATAACCCGGCGGAGGCGTTATGGGTAACGTCTGCAATCTGGCCGGGGTAAGAAACAGGGAGGCGAACTCATCGTGGGTAACGCTCACACTTTGACCCCCCTAGAAAGACCCGGCGTTCGACCGTTGGGTATCGACATTGAAGTAGCCGGGACAGAAGAAGGGGACGCGCCGATGATGGGTATCGGTTCATCACTGGCCCCCTAAGAAAGACCCGGCGCCCTCCCAATGGGTAACGAAAGTGCTCTGGCCGGGTAAGAAACAAGGGGGCGGGGATTCTATGGGTATCGCAACTTCTGTAGCCCCAAGAAAAGACCCGGCGCGACTGGTATGGGTAACGGATAGCACCCGGCCGGGTGAGAACTGGAGAGCGGTCATAGTTTAGGTATCGCCTTCCACAGTGGCTCTCCTAGAAAGACCTGGCGTCGGTTGTATGGGTAACGCTTGACGCTTGGCCAGGGAAAGAAACAGCGGAGCGCAGGTTCATGTGGGTATCGGCGGATTAATGGCTCCACTAGAAAGACCCGGCGATCGCTGACTGGGTATCGAAATCGAAGTGGCCGGGTAAGAACAAGGGAGCGCGGATCTTTTAGGTATCGGCATTGGCGTGGCTCCCCCAGAAAGGTGACCCGACGAAGCCCTTATGGGTATCGATGGCTCATTGGTCGGGTACATAGACAAGAGGTTACCTAACCAACTCTCAAATTGCAAGTCTCACAGAACTTCATGCCAGCGACTTCCACCACCGCCATGTCACAAGCCAAAGCCCCACAGGGCTGCGCCAGTTCGGCCCCTGTGGCGATTGCTTTGATTTGTTCTTGTACTGTTGGGAGGGGGTGGAGTGTTTTTTCTGGTGTCGGAAACCCCTGTTCTCGACGCTTCTCGCTGTAAATACACCACTTTATGTAGTCGGAAAGGTTTAAATCGGCCTTTTTGGAGGCTTTCAGGATCCGGTTTTTCTCTTTTCCGCTTATTCGAAGCACAATATTGTACATTCGGTAGGGATATTTGGCTCGGGTTGCCTTTCTCACTGTTGTTCGGCGTCTCTTTTGACCAAAGTTATTAGATATTCGGTTAATGTCATGCCGTATACGTCAGCCTGGGATATAAGTAGACGCTTGAAGTCTGCTGATACCTTCAGTGTGAGGGTTGATTTGTCGCCTGTGGGTTGCTTGGGCGGCCTACCTGGGTTACGTCGCATTGCTTTCCACCACCGTTAAGCCCCTAGCCATATGTTGTTTAAGGTTTTCAGTATACGCTGCCAGTGCCCACTGTCTGTCCCCGTTGGTGTGTAGTCCCCAGACTACATCGGGTCCGATTTGTTCTATGGTTTTGAGCACCACCTCGTGTTCCGCTACTTCTTTCCGGGTTTTTATTGTGGTGCCTTCGTTCCGGGCTTTTATTCCGGCCTGGATGTATGACCAGAACTCGTGTTCGGATGGAACGGCTTCTTTTTTGGTGATGACGTGTCGGCGGAGGGCTCCAGGGGTGGGCATGAATTTGTCAGAAATTGCGCAGGCTTCCAGGGCCCGGCAGCAGTCTTCGAAGCCGATGTCATGTAGTACAGAAAACCAAGACTTGAACGTGATGTCCTGGTCGGCGGCGTACAAAGTCTGATTAAATAAGGCGAAGGTCATGAGGACCAGGTCCTTGAGTTCATTTTTTGTCATTTTTACCACTTCTCCTCGAGGGGCTCGCCGGAGCCACCCCATTCTGAAGTCGGACTGGCCACATAACTAAGAAAACGCTCGATGTGATCCTGGTCCCGGAAGATCAGTTCAAGATCGTCGTACTTCTTGTTCTGTTTATTGCGACCCATATGGAAGTCGCTGCGCTTGCACCCATCGATGGCACGCATGCATTCGAGAGCCCCGTAGTCTGCGATAGCAGAAGCAATTTTAAGGCGGCGCTTCTCGTCAAGGGCCGGCACCCGAGTGCGACCTGGTCTCATCTGGGACAGCCAATACTCATACACCTCAGAGATCAGGGCATCAGGGACCGTCTCGGCCTTACGCCGTTGCTCTTTCTTCAGGCGCGACTCACCACGTCTCTTTGGAGACGGAGTCATGGCCCAGGGACATAGATCATTGAATAATCCAGCGCTTTCCACCACCGGAAGGCAGTAGCCGGAGTATACAGAAACTCAATGTCCTCGTCAAGGAATTTCTTCAGGATCCCTTAACCCTCTTTGGAGGGGGGTTTGGGGGGAACCTTTAGAAATACTCGGACTGACATATGGACGCGTCGATCCAGGACCGTGATTTTTCAACGATCTGATGTAGCGCCGGGCCGGCCGCTTGGTTGTGGGGCGAGAACCTAGCACGGTCACTTGGCCGGCGCCAGTAACTATCTCAAAAAATGAAGAAATGTGGTAATCTGGTAAGGCCGAAGCAGTAAACACGGCGAAGCAATGCGGTCGAGTCCGGGGACTCCAGTGGTGGCAGGTGGCGCTGATCTCTCCGGACTCCCGCATTTTTTGGGGGTCTTCTCGATTTACCCGTAGTGCTATCCACCACCGCATTGCCTTAGCCGCGAGGCTCAAAATCGAAATCCCAATCGGCGATCGGGAAATTCCGAACTCACATGCGAAGTTCTGGTTTGTTTAAGCCGGCCAGGTAGCCTGGCGGCATAGATCAGAAAGTAAACTTTTTGGCTTACTCTTATTGGCCCCTGGAAGAACTCGGGGGGGCCGGCCTAGAACTTGGCTTTTTGTTCGATTTCTGAAGTGTCTTGCTGAATGAGAATCATTCTTATGACCTGTCGAAGCACACCTCCTCGGTTTTGTGCTTTTTCTTCACTTTCTGAAGATGGCCGCCTGGTTTGGCGGCAGGTTCTTGGCTTTTTGCCAAAATCCCGGCGGAGGACGCCTGGTAGTATCTGTGGCGTTATTTACATAACCGCAGGTCAGAGGTGGTTTTGCGAAATAACTTCACTCGTCGAGAATAGTGGGGTTTCAGAAGGTGGCTTTTTTGCCAAAAGTTGGAGCGCTCGAGGAACTCGGGGGGCCGACAAAGAACAAAATGGGGGGTGGGAAGAACTTCCCAGATAGATTAGACAAACCTGCAGGTCAGAGCGTTATCACTCGTTCTCAACTTGGGGGGTGGAATCCAGAAGTTGGCTTTTTTGCCACTTTTGTCGTTCCGGCGGCTGATTTACTCGGAGGGCAAAGCCCCCGCCCAGTCAAAATCCCCAGTTTCCGCATGCGCTCGGCTTACTTTAGCGGCCAAGGAATTCAAGAACTGCTCCCATTGGTGCTCACGCACTGAGAGATCCTGAAAAACGTTGCGAACCTCATCAAGGTTTTCTTGTACGAACTCATCAGAAAACGCAGCAAGGATGACTTTGTTGTCGGCAGACGGCAGAATCACGGGGCCATCTTGGTTGAGCACCGACCTCGGGTAGTGAACGGCTTTGATAATTGTTTTTCCGTCGCTGCCGCAGAAGAGCACGTCATTCCCGTCGCCTTGCGTCTCGATCATCTGTTCGGCGAGTTTGTCCATGAGATCCTTGAGTTTGGTGGTCTCCGGCCCCGGCAAGGACTCCAGGAACTTCATGATTTGGTCCCTGAGGTACTCGGTTTCCTGTCGGTCCATAATGCCTCTCCTGCGGTGAAGGGGGTTGTCAGATATGCGACTCTCATACTAGTGTAGACGTATGGACAACAATCTCAGGTTCCCCCGGCAACGGATGGACAACAATCTCAGGTTCCAATGGTACGTCGCAGCACTCAGGCAGTTCGCCTCCCGAAAGGGACACTGCCGGGTGCCGGCCCTACACGTCGAAGTACTGGAAGGCATGGAAGTCAAACTTGGCTCATTTGTGTCGTACCAGAGGCAACGCCGGCGTAAGTTGCGAGAAGATCTAAATCTTGCACAAAACCGAGGAGACCTCGAAGCGGTTCGCAAACTTGAGTCAACCATGCGCAAGTTTAAGAAACGTGAAGAAGAACTTGAAGCAGTTGCTGGTTGGGTATGGGGACCCTTGCGTCCCGGGCCGGCCTCCAAGGCAGCACGCAACAGGGAGATCAAGCAACTCTATGGAAACGGCACTCAGGTCAAGGCTCTCGCCGACAGGTACGAGTTGTCACGTCAACGCATCCACCAGATCGTTAGATCTGGGGCACTGACCAATGCCTGAGACCGTGGACCCCAAGGAACTGACGGCAACTGCGCCGATTCTATTCATTGTCATGTCCATACCCCTCTACGCCGTAGCGCTGTGGGGTGTCCTCAAGATCCTAGATGCGGACCTCCGCTGGACTCAATGCTCCGCAGTCTGTGCCATAGCGATGGTTATGAGGATGTGGGATCGGGGGCTGTTCGGCCAGAAGCGAAAGTGACCCCACCGGAGCAAGGAGGAACGCAACCTCCAGTGGGGCCAGATCCTACCAACCCATCGGGTAGTCGTCGTTGAGTTTCGACCCGTTCATGCGCTTGTAGACGTAGCGGAGTTGGCGTGGCCAATGAGTGCGCCCCTTCTGCCCACGTTTCATGTTCTTGAGCATGCTGACCGCCTCGTCCAGATGCGGAACGACGATGACACGATTGCGGATGCAATACTTGATGCACTGCATGGCGAGTGCTTCTGACGAGCCTTGCCCGTCACCGCAGACGCCACCGTCGCTGACCCAAATGACAGGAGAGTTGGAACGTTGCTTGTGGGCGACGCCCCATTCAATCGCTGGCAGGTCAACGCCGTTGCCTTGCCCGGTGAAGGGTAGTTCCTCGCACATGCGCCCCTTGTCGGCCAGCACCCAAGCGTTTGGCGAGTTCGCCCCACGATCGGTGTAGCCAAGCACGGTGACGCCGGGAGCAGCCTGCAGAATCTCACGAATCTGCTTTCTGGTCAGGTCCATCGAACCGGAGCAGTCCAGCACCATGACTCCACCCACGCCCTTGATCGTGCGATCGAAGATACGCATTTCAGGATCGGTCAGGTAGCGATGCAGTCGACGAGGATGGCGACCCGTGTTCGACGGGACGCGCTTCTTGCCAATCGTGCCGGGAACGAGAACCGTGAGAGGAAGTTTCTCAACACGAAGTTCGCCCCAACGGGGAATGTCGTAGTGATGCTCGTCGGGAGTGATGCCCTTGAGTCGTTCACCGAAGCCTTCCTGTTTGGTCAGGTCGACCGGGCCGATGTTCGTGTGCTTGAGTTGGCGACCCGCCGTGGGGATGCCCTCGCCGTCGGCGTTCTCGTCGCCGTCGGTGGAAACGAGAACCGATGCGCCGTCCTCTCCATCGGGATTCTCAGCCTTCTCAGGCTCAGGCTCCGGTGGGGGCGGTGGCTCCTGCTCTGCGATGCGATCGATCCATTCGGCGATGCGCTCTGTAGTGGCGAATCCCATCGGTGCGATGCCCGTGTCCTCATGGACGACGGTCGAAGCAAGTTTGCCATGACGGTACGCCTTCTCCATCTCTTTCATGGCACGCTTGCTAATGTCAAGCAAGCACTTGCCCCAAAAGCGATCGTGGCGACGGATGCCGGTCAGGAACTTCTTGTGGGATGCGGTGCCGACACAGGCAATAGCCATCATCACGCAGCCACGCCAATCACGAAGTGCAACGCCACGCTCGCCGTCGTAAGTTTCGCCGTCGTCAGAAAGATGGCTTTTCATGTCGAACCCGGCTTTCTGGCAAAGGAGGTTCACACGCATTTCCTCAACGGATCTAAGTGCATCCTCCGATGCGATGCCACGGTCGATCCACGCCTGAAACTCAGCACCGGGCGAACATTTGGCGTGCATCATCTCATGGGCACGGATGCAACGTGACATGTCTGACTGGTCGACAGGTGCCTTCATCACACGCTCAGGAATGATCGTGCGTGGCACGCCACGCTTTGCAGCGCAGGCATCTACCGTCCAGCGTCCATGCTCCGTATCCTCACGGGTGAGGATTTCCGGCTCAGGGAAGTGGGTGGCTGGCTGGTTCATGCCACACCATCCACAGCGATCGCATCCATGATGGACTCAGCACGGTGGCCGAACACGATCTCAGCAGCACGCTCAGTCTCCAAGCCTTTGCGAAGCGAGTCGAATGACATGAACTGGCGAAGCGAGATTCGACGCTCGCCAGCGTCAGCCATCTGGACAGCGATCCCACGCAGATCCCTTGAGAGAATCTTGAGAGCGTCGGGATGAGGCTGGTTGATACGGATGCGGACGGGGAAACGGTCGGTGAGTGCTGGAGGCAACTCCTGCATTTCCTCTACGTTTGTGGTCATTACCGCTGTGAAACCAGCCTTTGGCTTGTGGACGCGCCCGTTCTGTGGGTTCTCCCATGAAGCGGACTCTGGAGTGTCAAGCATGGCGAGCAGGGTGGCGAACACGTCGCCCCCAGCCTTGTCGATTTCGTCTACGACGAGTCGACCGCCAGTGGTGCCATTTCCGTTCCATGCCTTGAGCGCAGCACCGGATACCCAGCGGAAGTCGCCCTTCTCAAGCATGAAGGAGCCTGTTACGTCGGCGTTGGTCATGTCCTCTGTGCAGACCAGACGGAAAGCACCTGCCTCTACGTTGCCATGATGTAGACCGCAGTAGGTCTTACCCGTTCCCGGTGGGCCAAACAGGATGATGCGATCGATCCCGTTGTCTAGGACCTGCTGGAACTTTTCCCAGCAGTCTGGAAGGGCGGTTTGGTCGGTGGTCATTTTGTAGTTCCTCCTTGGGAACTAGTGGTTAGTAGTAAGTACCCTATCGGAGTTAGTAGTCGCTGTCAAGGGTTTATTGAAAGTTTCTTTTGATTAGTTCAGAGTCGGATCACCGGGGTAGAACATGTGGTTGGATATACGGCTAAAAGGGTCGGACTGGGATTCCTCCCATCCGTTGACGACAGCCTCGATCATTACGGAGATGGGGATGGAGAGCGGATGCTCGCAGCCCTCCCACATGATGGCAGCCGTCGGCTCGTTGTCGCTGGTGTCGAAGCCGAACGCCATCTCGTATTCACGGTCGGTGCCGAAGGTGTCCTTCCAGCACAAGACCTTGTGAGCATGTTCAGTGGATTCGTCCACAGTATTCCCCTTCTGATAGGTAGGTGTGTTTGGAGTGTACGCGAGTGTGATTCTTCTGTCAACTCTTGACAGGCTGATTTTGTCCGCACTCGTACAAGCCTTGCTTGATCTTGATGAAGTGGGTTGAAGTCTTGAGGTATTTCAGCACGGTCTGCGATGAAAAACCAGACTTTTCTGCAAGGTCGCTCGTGGAGAACTGCTCGCCCTCGTGCTGGCGCGCCCATGTCTCGAAGTCGGCGTACTTCTCTGCACGACCGTTCTCTGCTGGCTTGACGAGTTTGACACCCTGGGAGTTGGCAGTCTCACGGCCTTTGGCGATCTTCCAGATACGAGTCTCCACACGACCGGAGGAACCCTCGCCCATACAGAGGTCGCGTTGTCGACAATGGCCCTTTTTCGTTCCGTTCTTATTGAATGGGCCGACTGCCATGATGGTGTATTCGCCTATTGTCCCCCAGTAGCCCTTGTCCTCGCCCCACTTATGCTGGGGGTGACGTATGGCTGAATCAAAGCGGTACCAGCCCAACTCACGGACATGGTTACCGTCAGCGTCAGGCTTAGAGAGTTGGAATAGACGACCGGGCAGAAGCGTGCCGACACCCTCTATCTCAATGGACAGCGGAAACTCGTACCCATCCTCAATGGCTTGGGCGTATTTCATGGCGTTCTCGACACGGCGTATAACCGCAATCTGAGGATCGATGATCTTTTTACTCACAGGTAGTTTTCCCCTTGTTGGATATGTACGAACATCACCTTACACCCTGTAAGCGCAAGCGTCAAGTGATTTCTCGTGGACTCTCTGTGGGGTAGAATGGTTGGACGATCCAACCGGGAGAAAACATGCGGAAAGTAACCTCACACACCCACTACGTCACCGGGGTCATGTCAGAAGATGAGTCAGGCATCACTGCTGACAACTCTATGCACCCCGAGATGGGCAAGGCAGGCGGGCACCCCGACACCGTTACCACCATTGGTGCGCGGTTCGCCGGCCAGAAGCGCGGGCGAGCCCCGGCCCCCAAGGCTGCTCCGAAGGCCAAGAAAGCCAACGACGAGTAGATTCTGCGGGGCTTCACGCCTCGAGAGCCATTTGGGCAAAAGAAAAGACCGCACGGCATGCACCGCGCGGTCTAATCTTTTTGTGTTCGGAAGAACTTAGATGGAAGCCTTTTCGGGCTTGTCCATCTTCACCCACACGCCGTAGGTGCCGTCGTCGTTCTGACGAGCATTCACCGACAGGTTCGGGTACTTTTTCTTGAGGTTGTAGATGTACCCGATGTGCTTGCGGTTGCGGTCCAAGACCGACCACTCGCCCGGGTTCTCTGCCTCAAGACGGGCCAGAAACTTCTGGAGGTTGCCGTGACCCGGGCGCCCACGTTGGGGCTCCGGTGGCGTCTCTAGAATAATCTGGTACTGCTTTCGGGTAGACATAACGTCTTCTCCATTGTTGCCGAGAGTAATACCGAGAGGCATCACTTGATTCGGGCACCTACCGCTCGTATGAGCGACATGAGCCCTGCATCCGCGGTATTGACTGGTGGGGTTTCCACCACCGTGGAGTCTTTGAGAGGGGGATCCTCCAAAAGAATCTCGATCAAGGGAGCCGGCTTGGGTGGCTCTAGACCTGGATCATCGAATAGGTGTACGTTCTTGCGTTCCAGCCAAAGCAAACCGTGGCCCGAAATGGGTGTGACTTGTAAATCGAGATGCCCGTAGCGCTGACGTGCGTCAACGACAGCGATATCAATGACCATGTCGGCCCAGGTGACGGTGCCGGTGAGGCCCCGGTAAGCATCGAAGTTGATTTTCCCGTCCATCGTGCGGGCAAACTTCGTGCCATCGTTTGGCTGTGTATTTACAAGCATGTTAGTACCGTGAAAAAGGGTACAAGGGTCGACAGCGGTTTGTCAACCTCTAGAGAGAGATTTCTAATAACAACAGTGTTATTCACAATCATGCGCTCCCTCTCCGCATGTTGCACAGCCGTTCAAAGCGGCTTCGTGGAACTGTTGGACCTCTGGAGTCTCCTGAGCCTGTTCTTTCAGGTACTCACGTTGTGGTGATCCTGCGTACTCGAAGACGTTGTGCGCCAGACCGGCGTAGTGGGCCTTCGTGTCGTCGGTGCCTCCGGCGTAGGCGATCACGTCGCCATAGCGGAGAGATGAGAAGACCGGGTCGTTACAGATGTAGCCGATCCCGTCGCTGTCAGTGCCTTCGATAACACGAACCCACATGGACTCGCCATTGAACTCGTCGTAGTTGCACGGAAAATCAATGATCTTGAGAAGGGTGCCCTTCTCATCCGTGGCTTTCCAGTTGGTTTGGGTGTATTCCTGTGTATTGGTCATGCCCAGATAGTAGTTGGGCCACCCACCTTTGTCAAGGGGAAATAAAAGTTTCTTTCAGAACTTGACAGATGGACGACAGGCGAGTATGGTTTGGGTGCCTAAAGAAAGGGGTAGCGCATGGGCGCTGAACAGTTTGAGGTAATGTCCAACGGCAAGGATCTCGCAGAGGCGTTTACTCGCGCTGTCGATAATGCCTTCTATGACTACGGCCACGCTGGCTACACAGGCTCTATCTGTGAGAAGCCGGGTGCTTACCTTGTTCCCACTCCCAAAGGAGTGACGGCACGGGACGTTGCGGAGACCATCATGGCTGCCCAGGGATGGGATAACCACCGATACGGATGGTCGGACATGAAGCCAGAGTTCGTGGAACAGCAGAATAAACACTACGAACTGGCTGAGGCTGCCTTTGCGAAGGTCGCCAAATGGTTCGGGCAGGACGAGGCTGAGAAGATCGTCAATATGTCGGACGACAAGTGGGACGACGCTGTTGCTATCGAAATGACCGCCAGCGAGTGTCCAGAGGCAGCCGAGAAGGACGATGATCGCTGGTTCTTCTTCTTCGGATGGGCGTCATCGTGACAGAGAGTTACATTGACCATCCCTACTTCTGTCCGTGGTGTGAGCACGGGGCCATTGAGGCCACGAAACTCGAAGCCTTCGAGAACATGGTGTACCAGTGGGTGCGCTGCGACAAGTGTAAGAAGGAGTGGCACGACATTTACCAGTTGGTGAACTACGAAGAAATAGAATAACCACTTGACAAGTGGACTGGCACCCTGTATCGTGGGGTGTCTACTAACAAAGGAAACCCGAAAATGAACGACGTACTCACCCCCGAAGAGCGTGCAACCTACGACGAGGCGGTCGCCGCAACCGGCTTCCGACGCGACAAGAACAACGGCGGCTGGATGGTTGTCGGCCCGGCCGAGACAGCCGGTCAGGCGATGGACAACAAGACCGCCATCTGCGCCGTGACGATGAAATCCGGCGAGGTCAAGACCGTCTGGATCGGCAACTCCCGCCGCTACTTCGTCAACGACGAGGGCGTCCAGATGTTCGCAGCGACCATCGAGGAGGCCAAGTAATGCCAAACTGGTGTACCAACCGACTCACCGTCTTTGACAAACAGGACGGAACCGAACTCCAGAAGTTCGTGGATGCCATCACGCTTCCAGAAGATCACGAAGCGGAACATGACCTGACCCTCCCCTACCCGACTCCTGAGATCCTGCTAGGTACCCGCTCACCAAAGCAGACTGTAGAGGACATAGAAAACATGCGTGTCCGTCGTGATGCCGGGGAGATGAAGGCGAGCGAGAGATACGAAGGCGACATTCATGAGCCGACCGGATCGTGGGTGACCGACGAGTACCTGCAGGAGCAGTTGGATCAGATCAAGCAGGGCGAAGAGGCCGAAAAAGAGACAGGCTTCGACAACTGGTACCACTGGAACGTTTCTCACTGGTCAGTCAAATGGCCGCCTGATGTTCACGAAGTTTCTGTCGGTATCGACGCCGATGGTGGGAGCGTTGCAACCATCGGCTACCAGACTGCTTGGGCACCTGCCGAAAACCTGATTCTCCAACTGTCCAAACTCTTTCCTAAACTCCTGTTTGTAGAGGCCTACCTAGAGGAAGGCATGGGTTTTTGGGGTGCCAACACCTACATCAAGGGCGAGCAACGTCACGGGTACATTGGCGACCACGATCAGGACGAACTGCTGGCCGAACTCAACAGTCGTCTCAACGAGGAACTGGACGATGATCGAGAGCAGGAGGCGTGGGAGGCAGTGGCCTCACGCTGGATGGAACTGATGGAGCGTGCTGAAACCGATGCCATCGCAATAGCCCAGTTCGCCACTGCCTAAATCCTCGGGGGGGAGATTCCCTGTGACCGTGAGGCACAGGGGGGCAGTCCTTTGCCCTTGGGTGTCTCCCCTCCGATTCCTTTCCACCACCGTGAGGTAGTAGCGCAAGTTTCTTTTTTTCTTTTTTCCATTTAGCAGGTGAAGGGTTTTGGGGTTTTGGCGAAAAGTTGGCTTTTTGGACGCCAACCTACGGTCTTGCAGACGGGACGTTATCCTGAAAAGAAATCCAAGAAATCACTTGACTCCTTGACACTGGTCAAGTAATGTTGTTCTTAGTCGCCGAGAGCCGGTGACCTTGACACCCCGAAGGGGAGTGAAACATGAGCAATCACGCTCAGGCTGCTAAGACATACTTGATGTGTCTGGCAGCGAAGTCCGCAGCGGAGGCTGCTTTGGCTGATGCCAAGGACAACCTCATTGACGCTGCTGAGAACGCTGGGACGACCACCGTCGTCGTGGCGGGCAAGGCGGTCAAGTTGACCGATGCTGTCCGTCGCTCGTTCTCAATCCCGGCGCTGCGTGAGGCTGTGGCAGACGTTGTTTACAACGCCACGGTCAAGCACTCCGTCGATTCCAAGTCGTTCGACCGTCTGGTCGACAACGGCACCATCGCCACCTCAACGGTTGAGGCCGTTGTAACCGGCACTGCTTATGTTCGTGTCAACGTGGAGGACGCCACGGAGAACGTGGTTGTCGTCCCCGAAGCGGACGCCATCTGACCCTGTTCGGCCCCATCGGGAACATTCTTCCCGGTGGGGCTTGACAGTCCTTTCTAGTGAGGGTAGTATTCAGACATGACCACCGTTTGCGCTTCCGATCCCTGCGAGTCCATCTGGGCCGGGGAAGTACCTGACATGCGACTGGGCGACACCTGTCTCCTGTGCCTCTGCCGTGAGTGCGAGCGTTGCGGTAAGAGCATCGACATTGACGAAGAAAACCAGATCAAAGACGGCCAGCGCGGTCCTGCTGAGTTTCAGGGCTACTGGGACGTTTGCGATGACTGTCTCTTGGACACGGACGTTCTGTACGATCCCGAACTGGAGACTGAACGCTAACTGGAGGCCGAACTTCACCTATGAACGAGAACACCATCGGGCACATCACCCGTGAAACAGCAATGGGCACCATTACCGTCTATTTGGTTGACGAGCCGGGGCCTAAGGGCCACAAGGCCGGGACCACAAAGATGATCTACAAAGACCCGCCCCCTCGCCCAATCAAACTCAAAAAGAAATACCGATAAGCCTAAGGCCCCCTTCGGGGGGTCTTTCTTTTTGCCCATAGTTGCTTTGTGAGCGCGAGCCCCGTGTTATTGTCGAGACAGGCATCGGGCGGGGTCTGTTCGGTGGTGTAGTCCTGGTGGGTTCCCCCCTTCCTCGCCGGGGCTCCAGATCCCGCCCCGTGCCGTTTCTCGTCTTTCTTGGTATTTCTTTGATTTCCCCTTGACAGTTTTCGTTTAGTTTGGTAGTGTTACGGGTACCTACTACACGAAGGGAAATACAGTTATGAGGAATCCAGAACTCGCGTGCGACTGGTGCGGTGATGAAGTCGCCAATGGCGAGGGCGTATATGTGGACGACGACCGTGTGTGCTCAGAATGTGCGGTTCAACAATGAGCAAAATGGACCTTCCACATTGGACCGATACGGGTGCGCGCCACACCCGTGATGATGGGGCCGTCTTTCGCCTTGGCGACCGTGTGAAGGTCATCGACCAAGACATT
>CEPZ01044352.1_pt1 | contig 18695 bp, 30 predicted proteins | sample 530461 | NCBI WGS metagenome assembly CEPZ01 (sample SAMEA2620106, study PRJEB7988) | marine metagenome | isolation source: saline water (ENVO:00002010), including | reverse complement strand
TGGTTCAATCTGGCTGAGTTGGGCTCACGAACTCTCGTTCGTTCGCTTAAAATTGTAATAATATAATAAAGAATAGCGCGTCCAGTTATGAACGCGCTAAAGGTGTGGTTTTTTTGGTAACAGCGTTTTACTCTTTGCCGTTGTAAGGCACAAGTAAAAAGGAATATTTCCCGCTGTTAGGCGCTGGTGTGAAGTCAAGGGAAATTGAAACATTTCCTTTGTCTTTAATCCATGCAGCACCAATGTTTGTCCAGAGCTTCTCGCCAATCTTGCTAACAGCTCTGAAATCAGGTTTTTGTCCGGCCATTTTTCATTACCTCCGAGGTAAGCTCACGATAAAAACAGGAGGTCTTACACCCCTTATAAATTTTTTTTAACTCGAGTGAGTTTACAAAGTTAATGAAATAATTTAAAGTCAAAATTGCTCGTTCTTTTTATGAAAAATCAGAGTTACATATGTAACTGGGAAACGCATATATATTTCCCCAGTCACGGTGAGCAGTACAGGGGGCCGTTCCTATTGCCAGGGGGTTTTTGGGAGGAATGGTAATGAAAAGTGAAAGGCTCTTAATGTTAGTAGTTTTGATAATGACAATTCTAGTTCCTGCAGTTAGTGCTGCAGAGCAGAAAAGTTTTGTTCTGGATCCAGATAATCCTGTTTTCAGGTTCAGTGAGAATGCTTTTAGTGATAATTCTCAATCCAAGAATTTTGAAGTTTTGCCAGATGGGGATAATTTTTACATCAACATTCCAGCAAACTCGAATATCAGCAATGCAACAATTCAGCTTGCAGGTTCTTATCAGGATCTGGGGACTGAAAGGCGAGCTCCGGGTATCAATACTGATTTGCCTGGGGATTTTGATAATGATTTGAGTACTTTAGTTTATCATAATGGCAGAAATGGTGGATGTACAATTGCTTCTCTTGATGGTTATTTTGACATTCCTAATTATTCCACTACTTTCCGGCATTGTGTTAGAGTAAAAGCAGGGAATGATTATTCAACTTCAGGTTCTTTTAAAATTTATAATTACAATTTTACTAACAATTCCTGGACTGAATCATTTTCAAAAACTGTTCAGCATTCTTCCTCGCATACACTTTGCACACCCACTACACAGCTTTCAAAGCACAATGCTGAAAACTCTACAATTCGCTTGAAATACTATCTGAACTGGTGCAGGAGTCCTGAATTATCAATTGGTGGAAATTACAATAATAATGAGCGAGTGCAAAACACTACTTACACAAAAGAAAAAGTGCCTGTAAACCCGGTTCTGAAGTTAAATAACACTACGATCTGGTCTTTTAATAGAGAATTTAATAATAGTCAGAATGCAGTTGTGGAGTTCAGAAACGCAATTCAGGATTATGTTAATACATCTGACGGCGGTTCTGTTCCTTTTAATTTAACAGCAGACCGAAAAGGCAATATCACTGTTAGCAATATTAGTATTAATTATTCTTATTCTGCAAATCTTTCAACAATTCAAGAACCTAGTGTTTCTGAAATTGAAATTGGAACTGTTTACAGTGCTAATATAACTCAACTTAATTCTTCAGTTCAGAACCTTTCTGTAAATTATTACAAATTACCAAATAATGCTACAACATGCTGGTTTAATTCTTCCGAAAGCGAAGTTTTGCAAATTGAAAATACCACAGTTTGTAATATTACCGGAGCTGATTTGAATTCTACAATAAAAATCTGGTCTGATTCTCATGATGTTCTGCTTAAAGTTGAGCAAACTAATGCAACTGTATCTGGTGATTCTGTTATTGTTGGAAATAATTTAACAATTCAGAAAAATGTGACAGTTAATGGCAATGGAAATCTTACTGTTAAGTCAGAACTTGCGAATTCTATTGAAAATACAACACAAGTATCTGACTCTAATAATAAAAGTGTAAACATTACGATTGATGCTGGTTTTGTCAAGTGGAACGCTAATGCAAGTTTAAATTATACAGTTGCTTTCGAAACAACAGGGCCATATTATTCTTATCAAGATAATCAATCTGTTCAAAAGAATGATGTTACTTATGCTTATTCTGCAAACATTAGTTTTCCTAATAGTAGTAATTATTCAGACAATTTAACAATTCAAAGCAATACAAGTCTGCTAAAGCTTACTGAGTGGGGCAGACGTGATATTGTTGTGGTTACAATCGATGGTAACGAGGTCAATTACTCACTTTCTGAAGAGTTTTTAGTGTTGAATTTGACTTCTAATTCTAATCAATCATTACAGATCTTATACACTGTTTTACCTTTGCGTAATGATGATGTTGAAGCTCCACGAAATTATGGCGGGGGAGGTGGTGGGAGCTTTTCAAGTCCTAATAAAAAGAAGGAAGGTGCGACGGAGCGAGGGGGCAAAGAAAAAAGTATTAATCTGAAAGAAGAATTAGTTCTTGTATCTATCGAAACCCCAGAAGTCCAGAATGAAGTTACAACCCAAACTTCTAAAGCAACTGGTTACATGAGTATGATCTCTTTGAAAGCCAAGACAACACGTATTGTTTTAGCACTTTTATGTGGGATTTTTCTTGCATTAGCAATTGGTACACGAATACAAGGTTTCAAAACTCTAGTTCCTGTTAAAATACCTGCAAAACCAGTAGTAAAAGTTAAACAAATTCAGCAGGCAGTTCAACAAGAAAAACCAAAATTAAATCTGCATATACAGACAATTCTAAAAGGACTTGGAAATCGGGAGCAGGAGATTCTGAAAACTTTAATGGATTATGATGGTCACACAACCCAGGCTAGAATCTATCACGCAACCGGCATTCCAACAACTTCATTATCCCGCTGGATGGATTCATTGGAGCGAAGGGGATTGGTTGAGTCTACTCGAAGAGGAAAATTGAGAGACCTAAATGTAACTAAAAAGTTCACTGGCGAAAATAATTAATATTTATTTTGCCGGTGGAACTGCTGCTGGTTTTGCTGGTGTTGCGGGTGCTGTTACTGGAACTGCCGCTTGTTTTGCAACTGGCACTGGTTTTTCAACAAATTCCATTTCAATTCCGCCAATCATGTTTGCAATTAGATTATATAGAACTGCACCAAGCGCGCCTCCTACAAATCCAATAATTCCATAAACAATCGGCATTATTATTATTGAAAGCATACCCATGCCTCCAATAAGTCCTCCCGTAGCTTGATTTAATGCTGCGCTTAATATGGCCATAATTATGCCCATAAACAAGCCAAAAACAATCATCATCAAGCCTTGGAATTTTGCCATAGACAGAACACCAATCTTTTTTAGTAATACCATTTTTGTTAATTATCTATTAGCTCTATTTATACTTTTGCGAGTTACTGACAAATCCAAAGGAGAATAGTTATTATTATATATTATTAAAAGAATAAGTAATTGTGGTTAGTGATAGATCATATAAGAAATATCGAGAAGAATTAAGGGACTGTATTGAAAATCTAAAGTGTCCTGACTTATATAATGTAATACACGAGTTTGAAATTCAACATTATCATCGTCTCTTTAAATCAAAAATTAATCCATTTTCAAGTGAAACAGAGTTGGAACTTAAAAAGAGTTTCCTGGATCAAGAAATCAAGATCAAAAACGAAAAAGAAGGATAGAACTTAAAAAAAACATTGTAGATAGTATTTCAAAAGATCATTCTTTTATTATTGATGTAGCAGGTGGTGCATTTAATAGTTCAATATTAACTGTTTTAGAAAAGCATTGTGTTGAAGATGATTTCCAAGAGCTTTTTAATCTTAAAAAAGAGAAAAAAATCAAGCTGATTACTGGTCATAAAATATTTCTTATTTATAAAATAACTGCCTGGCTTTTCCAGAAAAGATATACTGAAATGCTTTACCTTTTACAGGATCAAAATAAAAATAATATCAAAGAAATTAAAGAATATTTTAAGTCTCAGGATGAACTCAATATCCGACCAGTAATAAAAGAATTGTACAATACTTGTCAATCTTATAATACTGAACAGCGAGCTAAGAAAATAAAACCTAAAATTGCAGAACTTTACAATGAATTAGTGCTTCAGTACATCTTTTTTGATTATGCAAGGCAATTATATAAAGTATACATAGCAAAATCAAAATTTATAGATAATAGTGACAACTTTAAAAAAGCTGTAAAAGAAGCATTGGATAAGAAAAATTTCTTCCATAAAATGAACAGAGATCCACTTATGGTGAAAAAGGCTAGACAAGCCTGATCTGCCTTACACTTCCTCAAACAAAAACTATTTATACCCAAAATTTCGTGTATAGTGCACCATTAGGGGTAATTTTGCCCTCTGGCATAGCGTTTGATACGAAGCCAAGGCATAGAACCAATACTAGTTCTATGTTTTTGTGTCGATCGCTGCCGCTTACTTGAGGTGATAGCGGACAAACTAAAAACCAATGCCGACAACCAAAGCACCAAGACATGGATCAATGGCTTACAGCCCGAGGAAAAGGGCTCGCAGAATCTATCCTAGAGTGCGATCTTGGCCAACTTCTACAGAACCTCAACTTCTCGGTTTCGCTGGCTATAAAGCTGGTATGACTCATTCTTTTGTCAAGGACACAAGAAAGGATTCAGCAACTTCCAATAAGGAAGTGTTCACTCCTTTGACCATTATTGAGTGTCCACCGCTTGTTGCTTTTGGCATCCGTGCTTACAATAAAACTCCATACGGGCTGAAAGTCAGCGGCGAAATGCATATGACAAACCCTTCAAAAGATCTCTCCCGCAAAGTAAAACTTACGAAAACTCCTTCTCAAAAAGATATTACTGGTGACGTGCTCACCCTCATTCTCCATTCACAACCTAGAACTGCTGTAGGCAAAAAAACTCCTGAAGTTTTTGAATGCCGTGTTGGCGGAGCAAATTTTGAACAGCAATATGAATACGCAAAAAATGTTCTTGGTAAGGAAATCAAAGTTACAGATATATTCAAACCTGGAGATTTCATTGATGTACATGCTGTTACAAAAGGTAAGGGTGTACAGGGTCCTGTTAAGAGATTCCATGTGAAAACCCAGCCACGAGTTAAAAACGCTAAGAAGAGACATGTTGGTACTCTTGGTGGTCGAGCAACTGCAACTCGATGGACTGTTCCTCAGGCAGGACAGCTAGGATTTTTTACTCGAACTGAATACAACAAGCGCATAATCAAGGTTGGTGTAAAAGGTAATAACATAACGCCAAATGGCGGTTTTGTGAATTACGGAATTGTAAATGGCAATTATATCGCAATCAAGGGCTCAGTCCCAGGATCAATAAAAAGATTAATTCGATTCAGACCTGCAGTGAGACATTTTGTGGATCAAGGCGATCCAGAAGTATCCTACGTAAGTACTGAATCAAAGCAGGGTGTATAAAATGAAAGCTGAAATAATGGACTTGCAAGGGAAGAAAACAGGCAGTGTCGAACTGCCTAACTTGTTCAGCGCAGCTTACCGCCCTGATGTGATTAAACAAGCTTTCTTAGCATACACCAGCTGGAATTACCAGGCAAAAGGATCTGACAGATTTGCCGGACAGCAAACAACTGCAGAGTCCTGGCAGACTGGATCCGGGCGTTCTATAATGCCAAGAGTCAAAATCGGACCTCACCGAGGTGGCCGAAATGCAAAAGGGAACAGATACAGAAGCAAAGGACGTTGGTTTGCAGCAGCTGGTAGATACGCTATTGCACCTGGAACAGTTGGCGGAAGACAGGCACACCCTCCAAAAGCTCAGGAAAACATAATCAGAAAAGTCAATAACCGAGAAATGGATCTTGCACTTGCATCAGCAATTTCAGCATCTGTGAATCCAGAATTGGTAATACAACGCGGACATGCAATTGATGAGAAACTCGTGCTCCCAATTGTTGTTGATAATTCATTAGAATCACTGAAAAAGACCAAGGAAATGCTTGCAGTATTCAAAGCACTTGGACTTGAAGCTGATATTGACCGATGCTCAGCAGTTAAAGTTAGAGCTGGCCGAGGTAAAACAAGAGGACGAAAGTACAAAAGAAAAGTTGGCCCTCTGATTGTGATTTCCGAAGAAAAAGGTGTTGAAGTTGCTGGCCGAAACATTGGCGGTGTTGATATCACAACAGTTGATGAGCTTAATATTGAACTGCTTGCACCTGGAACCAATGCTGGAAGATTAGTTATTTGGACAAAAGGCGCAATTGAGCAAATGAAAACAATTGAAGAATCCGGAAACAAAAAAGCGGAAGTTGCTAAAATCCAAGCTAAGGAGGAGAAGAAATGAGAAAAATAATCAACCATGCACTAATGACAGAAAAATGTATGGGCATTTCAGAAGCTGAGAACAAACTCATATTCAGAGTGGACATAACCGCTAACAAGAACCAGATAAAAGAAGCTGTTGCAAAACAATATAAAGTGAAAGTAGCAGATGTTCAGACTGTAATAACACCTAAAGGAATCAAAAAAGCATTTGTCAAGTTAGATAAAGCACACAATGCAGCTGAAATTGTTGCTAATATGGGAGTAATTTAATGGGAAAAGTAATTAGAGCACAAAGAATTGGAAAATCCCCAAGAAGGGCTTCACCTAGCCACCGCTTCAAAGGAAAAGCAATGCACCCAGCATTGAAACTATCCAAAGAACAGCTTGTAAAAGGAAAAGTAACAGACATATTCCATGCTCCTGGCCGAAATACTCCTCTTGCAAAAGTCATGTTTGAAAACAAAGAGAAATCATTACTGATTGCTCCTCTTGGAATCGCAGTTGGTGACGAGGTTTCATATGGTGTAAAAGCTGAGAAAAACCTTGGTTCATGTTTGTATATATCACAAATTCCAGAAGGAACACAAGTATATAATGTTGAATCATTGCCTGGAGATGGCGGAAAATTCGGAAGATCTGCTGGAAACACAGTTAGAATTGTATCTCATGATGCAAAAGGCACTGTAATTCAGCTCCCATCTGGCTCATTCAAGACAGTAAACAACATGTGCAGAGCAAATATCGGTGTTGCTGCTGGAAGTGGAAGACACGAAAAGCCTATGGTGAAAGCCGGAAATAAAAGATATCTGAAACAGGCAAAAAGCAAGATTCACTCTGTGGTATGTGGTGTTAACATGAACCCACGAGATCACCCATTCGGTGGAGGAAGACACCCTCACACTGGAAAACCAATCACAATCTCAAGACATGCGCCTCCTGGAAGAAAAATCGGATCTATTGGCGCAAGGAGATCTGGAAAGAAGAGGTAAAATGGTAAAGAAAGAATTCAAATATCGCGGATACACGCTCGAACAGCTTCAGGGCATGACTATCGAAGAGTTTGCAAAACTGGTATGCTCTAATAAAAGACGTTCGCTAGCTCGCGGTTTGATTAAGGATCATAAGAAACTTGTGGAACGCGCAAGAAAAATACAAGGTAAGCCTGTTCGAACTCACTGCAGAGATATGATTATCCTGCCCGAGTTCGTTGGCAAAATATTCGCAATTTACAATGGAAAGGAATATGTTAGAACTGACATTATTCCGGAAATGATTGGAAGCCGACTTGGTGAGTTTGTAGTTACTCGAAGAAAAGTATCTCACTCTTCACCTGGTGTTGGTGCAACCAGATCCAGTAAGTTCGTATCGCTCAAGTAAAGATGACAATGAAATATGCATTTCAAGGTGAGAAAGAAGGAACAGCTAGAGCAATTACTAGAGGAATTCGGGTTTCTTTTAAGGAATCTTACGAAGTTGCAAATGCTATTCGAGGTAAGAAACTCTCATCTGCACGAAAGTTCCTTTCAGAAGTGGTTGAAGCAAAAACACCAGTTCCTTACAAGAAGTTTAATCATGGTGTTCCGCACAGACCTGGAATTGGTCCTGGCCGATATCCAAGAAATACTTCCCAGAAATTCATCAAACTCTTGAACGAGGTAGAAGCTAATGCTGAAGCACGTGGTTTGAATTCAGAATTACTGAAAATTTCACATATTGCAGTTCAGAATGCAAGACCAATCCGAGGAAACTTCAAAGGATCTCCTCAGTACAGTCCAACTGTTCATGTTGAAATTATTGTAAAAGAAAACGAAGAACTTGCTGTAAAGACTGATAAACAGGAAAAGAAAGTAAAAGAAGAGAAAAAACCGAAAGCTGAAGCTAAAAAAGAAGAGAAAAAGGAAGAAAAGAAACCGGAAGCTGAGGTGAAAAAAGCAGAAAAGAAAGAGGAAAAGAAACCTGAAACCCCAACTAAGGAGGTTAAATCATAATGGCTATTGAGCGCAAATTCATACAAGAGCAAGTGAAAAAGCTTAGGGTGGACATGTATATCCACAAGGAGCTGGAGCGCTTCGGATGCGGGGATGTTGAAGTTAAACGAACTCCTCTTGGTAACCGAATTGTTATTCACACTACACGACCTGGTTTGGTAATTGGCAGAAAGGGTAAAAATATTGAAATGCTCACAAATGTGCTTAAGAAAAGATTCAAAATGGACAATCCTCAGATCGAAGTACAGGAAATCTCAAAAGGAGAATTTGATCCGAATATCATGGCAAACCAGCTTGCTGGAACACTTGAGCGCGGAATCCACTTCAGAAAGTCTTCATACAGTCTAGTAAGACAGATTATGGGCGCTGGAGCACTTGGGGTTCAAATCGGAATTTGCGGAAAAGTAAGTGGTGGCCGATCAAGAATGGAGAAATTCAAAGAAGGCTACATCAAACACTGCGGAGACACTGCAGACAAATATGTCAAAACTGCAGTAACTCAGGCAAAACTCAAAGCAGGAGTTTTGGGCATTAATGTTAAAATCACACCTCCGATGTCCGGAAGGTTCGGGGAGCTTGCAATTGTTGAGAAAAAGCCTGAACCAGCAGAGAAAAAAGAGGGAGTGCAACCAGGAGCAACACCGGCAAAAAAAGAAGCTGAAAAACCTGTGAAAGACACAAAATCCGATTCAAAAAAGGAAAAAGAAGAAAAGAAGCCTAAACCTGGAGAGAAGAAAGAGACCAAGGCTCCACAAAAGGAGGATAAAAAATAATGGCAGTGATTCGAACCAATGAGATAAGAACCCTTAGTGAAAAAGAGCTGAATGCAAAACTCGTTGAAATGGAAAAGGAGATCACTGGACAAAACGCCAAGCTAGCTGCTGGCGGAATGGCTGACAATCCTGGCAAACTAGCTGAAATGAAAAAGGTAGTTGCTAGAATCAAGACAATCGCAAAGGAGAAAAAATTCAAAATCAATGAGTGAAATTTGCAAAACATGTGGACTGCCCAAAGAAATTTGTGGCTGTGAAAATATCGCAAAGGAATATCAGGGTGAAATACGTATAAGCGTGGATAAAAGAAGATACGGAAAAATGGTAACTATCCTCGAAAACATTGACCCTGACTCAGTTGGCGATATGGAATCATTCGCAAAAGAGCTGAAAACCCACTGCGCCTGCGGAGGAACAATAAAAGGTGGAAACATCGAACTGCAGGGGTTTCATAAGAAAAAAGTGGTAGAAAAGCTCCGCTCAATGGGCTTCACCATGGGACAATAAGGAAGTTAAATGGCAATAACGCCTGAAAACTTGCCTAAACACGAGCTAATAGGCTTGAAAATATCAGTTGTGAAAAGCACTGATAAAACACAAGTTGGCTTGCAAGGGCAAATCATTGGAGAAACAAGGAACACAATCATAGTCCAAACATCAAAAGGAGAAAAAACTGTTCAGAAAAAAGGAGCAGTTTTCAAAATCCTCCTTAATGGATCCGAAATAGAAGTTGATGGTGATCAACTCATCAAAAACCCAATAGAAAGGACAAAAACACTGGTAAAAAAATGGTAGGTAAAAGCATGACCAATATCCTCGGCTTTTACTCTCCATTTATCTGAACCAAGAGGATAACATAAATGGTAAATGAAGAAAAATGCACAGACAAGAACTGCCCAAAGCATGGGACCGTTAGCAAGCGGGGCTTTAAGCTAGAGGGAATTATAGTCTCTGACAAAATGAAGAAAAGCGCTGTAGTTGAAATCAGCAGAGTCAGGAAAGTGCAAAAATTCAAGCGTTATGAAAAACGCAGAACAAAAATTCACGCTCACAACTCAGCTTGCATAGACGCAAGAAAGGGAGATTCAGTAGTGATTCAGGAATGCAAGCCTATTAGCAAAACAAAATCATTTGTTGTGATCGAGAAAAGGAGCACTGAGCAGTAATGGGTAAAGTAAGAAAGAAGCTAAAAGTTCACGTAAAAGTGAAAGGGGATATCACAAGACCTCTTCCAGCTAAGGCAAGATTAGTTTGTGCTGACAATACTGGCGCTAAAATACTTGAAATCATTACTGTGAAAACACACAAACAACGAAAAAGACAGCTAGCTGCTGGCGGAATAAGTGATATGGTGATTTGTTCAGTGAAAGAAGGAAGTCCAGATATCAAAAAGCAGGTTGTTCCTGCAGTTATAATTAGGCAGAGAAAAGAGATGTTCCGAGCTGATGGCACAAGGATCAAATTCCAGGACAATGCCGCAGTTATTGTAACTCCAGAAGGGGAGCTTAAAGGAACTGAAATTCGAGGTCCAGTAGCACGTGAAGCAGTCAAAAAATGGTCTGCAATTGCTAGTGCTGCCAAGATAGTGGTATAATAAAATGAAAACAAAGTGGTCAACTACGTGGAAATCCTCAACACAACCGAGGAAACAAAGGAAATACCTAGCGAATGCTCCTTTGCACGTGAAACAGAAATTCGTTGCAGTTCATTTGGATAAGAAACTGAGAGAAAAAGCAAATAAACGAGCTCTTCCAGTTCGAAAAGGCGATGAAGTAAAAGTAATGCGCGGAAAAAGAAAAGGATCACAAGCAAAAGTGGCTGCAGTAAGCATCCTGAAAAATATTGTGTATCTTGAAGGCCAGACACGTGATAATGCAAGAGGCACAAAAACATTGATTCCATTCAAACCTTCAAATCTGTTACTCATTACAATGGTTGATGATAAAAGACGAAACAGACAAGGAAAGAAGGTTGTTAAGAAGAAGGTAGAGGTGAAAAAACCAGTTGCAGAGAAAAAGAAAACTGAAAAACCAAAACCTGTAGCACCTAAAAAAGAAGAACCAAAACCGGTAGCACCAAAGAAAGAAGCGCCTAAAAAAGACAATGTCCAGGCCTCAAAATCTAAAACTGGACAAGTCTTGAAGCCAGAGAAATCTGTCAAGCTTCAAGAGGAGAAGAAAAAATGAGTCACTTGAAACGACTAGCAGCACCAAAAACTTGGAATATTTCCAGAAAGGACAGGAAATTCATAATCAAAACTAGCCCAGGGCCTCACAAGAAAGAACAATCAATACCGCTTGTGGTCCTATTAAGAGATATGCTAGGGATTGTAAAAAATTCCGCAGAGTCCAAAAAGATCCTGCACCAGGGTTTTGTTCTTGTAAACAAGACAGTAAGACGAAAGAATGAGTTCCCAGTTGGATTAATGGATATTATCGAACTCCCACTTGCAAAGAAAATATACAGACTTTCAATAACCAGAAAAGGAAAACTGTATGCTGAAGAAATTGAAAAAGCAGAAGAAAGGCTATGCAGAATTGAAGGTAAAACCGTTATCGGAAAGGGCAAAATACAGCTCAATCTGTTTGGCGGAGAAAATATCATAGTTGACAAGGATGATTACAAAATCGGAGATGTGCTAAAACTTGGATTAGCTGACAGGAAAGTTAATGGAAACATTGTGCTCAGCAACAACATTCCAGCGCTCATCATTGGTGGAAGCCACGTTGGAGAAGTAGCAACAATTAAGGGAATTGACAAAAGCATCAGCCCAACTGAAATCATGCTCGAAGACGAGAACAAAAAGGAGATACGGACACGCTTATACAACGTGTACCCAATTGAGAAATGAGAGAAATAACAGTACGAAAAGTAACAGTGAATATCGGTGTTGGCGAATCCGGTGAAAAGCTTCAGAAAGCAGAAAAGCTATTAGCAGAGCTTACTGGTCAAAAAGCTGCAAGAGGCTTTTCAAAAGCAACACACCCAGAATTCGGTGTTAAAAAGCACGCTCCAATTGGTGCAAAAGTAACTCTAAGGAAGAATCTGGCAACAGACTTCCTGAAAAAAGCGCTAGAAGCAGTTGAAAACAAAGTAAAGCGCAAACAATATGACGCTCAAGGAAACCTTTCATTTGGAATCCATGAATACATTGAAATGCCTGGTGCAAAATATGATCCGGACATTGGAATGTTTGGAATGGATGTATCTGTAAACCTTGCAAGACCTGGATACGGTATTTCCAAGAGAAAAATGCGACCGTGCAAAATACCAGCGGAATCTCGCATATCAAAAGAGGAAGCAATTGACTTCTTCAAGAAAAACTTTGGAGTTGAAACAGAATAATGGCAAACAGAAAACACGGAAAAGCTACAAAAAAATGCAGGCTGTGCGCAAGTCACGACCGCGTTATTAGAAAGTACAATTTGTACATTTGCGGACGCTGCTTTAGAGAAGTTGCTATCAATCTCGGTTTCAAAAAATATAATTAGGTGATTAAAAATGTTACATGACCCACTTGCAAATGCCCTGAACAGCCTGAAGCTGTATGAAAGGACTGGGAAGAATGATTGTAAAATCAGCCCGGCTTCAAAACTTATAGAGCACACACTTTCCGTAATGAAGGATAATGGTTATATTGGAAGTTTCGAAAAAGTTGAAAACTCTCTTGGTGGGGATTTCACAGTCAAACTTATTGGAAAGATCAACAATTGTGGTGTTATTAAACCACGATACCCAGTAAAAATGGACGAAATTGAAGAATATGAGAAGCAGTATTTGCCTGCAAAGAACGTTGGAGTTCTGCTTATCAGCACTCCGCAGGGAATTATGACCAATGAAACTGCACGAGAAAAGAAAACAGGAGGAATATTACTCGCATATATTTACTAAAATGGCAGGAAAAGGACTAAGAACAGTGGAAATTCCAGAAGGAGTCGAGATTGCAATTGAAAATAGAAATGTAACAGTCAAAGGCCCTAAAGGTGAGATTTTGAAAGAGCTCTCTTATCCTGGGATTTCTATTAAAACAGAAGGAAAAACTGTTGTAATTAGTTCAATATCTGTTGCAAAAAAGCCAAGATCAGTTGTTGGAACCTATGAATCGCACATTAAAAACATGATTCAGGGTGTTACAGAAGGTTTTACTGCTGAAATGAAAGCAGTGTTCGCTCACTTCCCAATTACAATAAAACAGGAAGGCGACATTATTGAAATTCACAATTTCCTTGGAGAGAAAGTACCACGAACTGGAAGGGTTATGGGCGATGCAAAAGTGAAAATCGCAAAAGACTCACTTGTAATTGAAGGAATTAATAAGGAGGATGTTGGACAAACAGCTGCGAATATCGAACTCGGAACCAGGGTAACAAACCGTGACACCAGAGTATTCCAAGATGGAGTGTACATCACAAAGAAACCATGACTGATAAAAAAGAAAACATAATCACTGTAAGAAAAGAACTGCTTGCTACTCAGAAAAAGAAAAGCGTTAAGTTCAGAAGGCAGAACTTCTGGCGGTTCAAGAGACTGAAAGATGTCTGGAGAAAACCAAGAGGAAGAACCGGTAAAGTAAGGCTGAAAAAGGGTGGACGAGTTCCATGTCCTAATATTGGCTATGGTAACCCTTCAATAATCAAGCACTTGCATCCAAGCGGATATGAAGAAGTGTATGTATCATGCTCCAAAGAATTGGAAAATATCAAGCCTGAATCTCAGGCAGTTAGATTCAGCAGAACTCTTGGAAGAAAAAAGAAAGAAGAATTGCTGAAAATTACTGATAAAGCAGGGATAAAGGTGTTGAATCGATGAAGACACAAAAACGAATAGCAGCAAAGGTTCTCAAAGTAGGGAAATCCAAAATTTGGATTGATCCTGAACAAGTAGAGGAAGTATCTGCAGCTATGACACGAGGAGATGTTCGGAAGTTCATTGGACTTGGAATGATCAAAGCTAAGCCTAAAGTTGGTAATTCAAGAGCTAGAATCAACAAGAGAAAAGCTCAGAAAAAGAAAGGAAGACAAAGAGGCCAAGGAAAGCGAAAAGGAAGTGCAAATTCACGATTACTGCAGAAAGCAAAATGGATGAGTAAAATCCGGGCACAGCGATCGTTCCTGAAAAAGCTCAGGGATGAAGAGAAAATTACAACTGCAGTATATAGAAAAACATACAGACTTGCAAAAGCGGGCACATTCAAGAGTAGAGCTCACGTGAAAACATACTTGATGGAGAAAAAATGAAGAGACAAGGTGCAAAATCTTTCAAAAGACGAGTAGAAGGAAAAACAAATTACCAGCGAAGGCTCGGCTTATTGAAATCCAGAAAATCGAGACTTGTTGTAAGGCGAAGTTTGAAGAATATTAGGGTGCAGGTTGTTGATTATACTACAGGCGGAGATAAAATTGTTGCAAGTGCAATTTCACAAGAACTTGTAAAACTCGGATGGAAATTCAATTATTCAAATACTCCAGCAGCATATCTTACAGGATTCCTATGCGCATCTCGAGCAATTAAAGCAGGAAAGAAAGAAGCTGTTATGGATATTGGAGCACATGAGCCAATAAACGGTTGCAAATTGTATGCAGCTTTAAAAGGTGCTGTTGATGCAGGATTAACTGTTCCGCATAATGAAAAAGCTCTTCCAAAAGAAGAAAGATTAAACGGAGCTCACATAACTGACAAAGCAGCTGACATTCAAAAAAGTATTGAAACTATTAAAACTAAAATTGGAGGCAGTAAATGAGACCAAAAAGACAAAATCGCAAGCCAAGAAGAGAAGTTGAAAAAGCAGTTTGGATTCCTCAAACAGAACTTGGGAAAAAGGTAAAAACCGAGAAAATAGATAGTTTGGATACTATTTGGGGCCGAGGACAAGTTGTTAAAGAGCCTGAAATTATTGATTTTTTCCTTCCAGAACTCGAAGAGCGCATTCTCAAAATCGGAAAGGGTAAAAGGCCTTTCAGATGGGTTCAGAGAATGACTGATTCAGGTCGAAGAAGCAAATATGTTGTTGCTGCATCTGTTGGAAACAAGAACGGCTATGTTGGTGTTGGTATTGGACGAGCTAAAGCTTACGGACCAGCTATTAACAGTGCTATTCGAAGTGCAAAACTAAATCTGATTAAAGTGGACAGAGGTTGTGGTTCATGGGATTGTGGATGCAAAGAAGCTCACTCTATCTACAATGAAGTTTCAGGAAAGTGCGGTAGTATTTCAATTAAGCTAATTCCAGCACCCCAAGGAACAGGACTTTCAGTTAATGATATTTCAAAAGATTTGTTAGAGCTTGCAGGTATCCAAGATATTTGGTCAAAATCCAAAGGTCACACAAGCACAAGAACAAACAGTGCACTTGCAACATTTAATGCTCTTAAAGGACTTTCCAAAGTGAAATTACTCAAACCTAGAACAAAAAGGAAAGCACCACCTAAAATAGAGAAAAAAGAAGAAGGAGCAAAGACAGACGTAAAAGAAGCAGACAAGAAAACTGAAACACCTAAAAACAATGTCCAGACCTCAAAATCTACTACTGGACAAGTCTTGAAGCCAGAGAAATCTGGCAAACTTCAAGAAGACGTCAAACCTGCAAAACCAGCTCCAACAGAGGTTAAGAAATGAAAATAGCAGCAATTCGTGTAAGGGGAGAAGTTAGAAAGAGTCCGAATATTGTCGATACTCTTAAAGCCCTTAATCTAAATCACAAAAATCATTGCGTTATTCTTGAAGATACTCCCGTAGCTATTGGAATGCTAAGAACAGTTTGCGGATATGTAACTTGGGGCGAACTTCCTGCAGATTTGGAAAAGGAACTTATTGAAAAACGTGGAAAAGATAAAGATCAGCGTGTTTTCAAGCTTGCACCACCAAAAGGCGGATTTGGCCGAGCTGGAATTAGGAAATATTTCAAAATGCAGGGCGCATGCGGTAACAGAGGCAAAGATTTTGAAAAAATTCTTAGGAGAATGATTTAATGACATATTCTAAAATCAGACAGCACAGAGGCAGAAAGAACTGCGGAGGCCACAAAAAGAAAAGGAGAGGCGCTGGAAATCGTGGTGGTCGAGGAAATGCTGGAATGAGTAAACACAAATTTACTTGGGTAACAAAAAATGATCCTACTTACTTTTCAAAACCAAGCATGAAGCCTAAATCGAACAAACCAATTGGTTTGAATCTTACACAAGTTAATACTCTTCTAGAAAAGCAAGGAAAAGCTGAAATTGACCTAAGTGGTTACAAGATTCTAGGTACTGGAAATCTTACAAAATCAGCAAGCATCAAAGCTCTAAGCTTTTCTAAAAAAGCTCTGGAAAAAATCGAAAAAGCTGGGGGAAAGGCGGAAGCTTTATATGCTCCTGAAACAGAACCAGAGCAGGAATCAGTGGAAGACAATGCCCAGACCTCAAAATCCAATGTTCGGACAGACAAAGTGGATACCGAACAAGTGTTGAAGCCAGGGAAATCTGATAAGCTTCAAGAGGCGCCAGCTGAATAAACCTATTAGGTGTTGCTAAATGTCATTTAAGTCCATACTACAGTCACTCCCAAGTGTAGGCATGCCTACGAAAAAGCTGGGTTTTAAAGATAAATTAAAGTGGACAACTATTGTTCTTGTAACATTTTTTATTCTAGGAGAAATCATACTTTTTGGAATTGAGAGCGGTGCAACTGGTGATATTTTCGGAGAATTGCGAGTCATTATGGCAAGCAAGTTCGGAACAATTATCACTCTAGGTATTGGGCCGATTGTTATGGCTTCTATTATCTTGCAGTTGCTTTCTGGAGCTGGCGTATTTAAATTTGATATGACCACTGAAGATGGCAAAGCAACATATCAAGGAGCTCAGAAACTTCTTGCAGTTGCGTTTACGATTTTTGAAGGTGCGATTCTGGTTTTTGCAGGGCAAGTAGCGCCGTCAAATGCTTTAATTGCTTCGCAAGGCGCATTCATAGCCAACGGCATAATCATGCTCCAGATACTGTTAGGTGGGTTGATTCTATTGTATTTAGACGAGATAATATCGAAATGGGGATTTGGTTCGGGAATTGGAATGTTTATTGCAGCTGGAGTGTCTTATGAGATTGTGCTAAGGGCTCTAGATCCAATGAAATTAGGTGCTGGGCAACCAATTAATGGGGCAATTCCGGCATTTATTAAATCATTTACAGCAGGTTCTATACAATTTATCAGACAGTATCCTAATGACATGCTTGCGCTTTTAGCAACTATACTTGTGTTTGGAGTGACGATGTATGCGCAGAGTATCAAAGTTGAAGTTCCAATTTCTTATGGTAGAATTCGTGGTCTTTCAAGGCGTTATCCTCTTCCTTTTGTTTATGCATCCAACATGCCTGTTATTTTCATAGCTGCATTGCTTGCAAACTTCAGGTTCTGGGTTGCGATTTTGCAGAAAGCTGGAATAAAAATATTTGGTTATTTTGACCCGAGTGGTGGCGCCCATGGCGCAATCTCCTACATTTTGCCCTATAATCGGTTTGTAAAAGATCTTTTCTTCCACACAGTTGGCGGAAGGGAAATTCTGCACGCTGGCGTTTATATGCTTGTAATGATTTTAGGATCAATTTTATTCTCGAAATTATGGGTTAGTGTTTCTGGCATGACTTCCAAAGATTTGTCAGAGAAATTAATCAAATCTGGAATGCAGATTCCAGGATTCAGAAGCGACAGAAGGGTTATTGAAAAGGTGCTTCAACGTTATGTTCCATATTTAACAGTTCTTGGGGGAGCTTTTGTTGGTCTTTTGGCTGCAGGAGCAGAGATGACAGGCGCACTCGGGGGAGGAACTGGTGTTCTCCTTACAGTCGGTATAATCTATCAATTGTATCAGCAAATAGCTTCTGAACAAATGATGGAAATGCATCCTGCAATCAGGAACTTTATGGGTGATGGAGGAATAATATAATGGGTTTATTGCAAAGTCCGATTTTATTGGTAGGAATGATATCAGCAGTACTTTCGCTGATTTTAACTCTAGTTAACAAAGTAATTGTTGATCAGGGTAGAATGAAGGAAATCCAGAAAAAGGTTTCCAGTTTTAACAAGGAGTTAATGCGAGCTACAAAAGCTAATGATCAAGCCAAAGTTGCTGAAATGAACAAGGAAAAACCACAGGTTATGCAGATGCAACAGGAAATGATGAAAATGCAGATGCCTATGTTTATGTCAATGGTTCCATTTATTGTGGTATTTATATTTTTGAAAAAACTTGCAGTGTCAATGGATTGGGGAGTTATAATTAATCTGCCGTTCAACATACCGCTTTTGGGAATAAATAATTCCTTTACCTGGCTTGGATGGTATATATTGGCTTCACTTCCATTTACTGTATTGTTCAGAAAGATTCTCGGTGTCCGATAAAAAATGAATGAAGAGTTTGTAGTAACAGTCGGGGGAATGCATGGTTCTGGTAGAAGCACTGTTGCAAAATCTGTTGCTGAGCATTATGGTCTAGACAGATTTTCTACAGGAGATGTTTTCAGGAAATTTGCAAAAGAACGAGGTATGTCTGTCCGCGAATTTGATGAAAAAGCAGAGAAAGAAGTAGATTTGGAAGTTGATAGGCAGAGCAGAGAAGCTGGGGAAAAAGGAAAAGTTGTTTTTGAATCAGATTTAGCTGCATGGGTAAACAAAGATATTGCTGGAAAAACTGTTTTGAAAATTTGGCTAAATGCAAGTG
>CEPZ01209630.1_pt1 | contig 18723 bp, 15 predicted proteins | sample 530461 | NCBI WGS metagenome assembly CEPZ01 (sample SAMEA2620106, study PRJEB7988) | marine metagenome | isolation source: saline water (ENVO:00002010), including | reverse complement strand
TTTAATTTAGTGTATAGGGAATTTAAACCACCAATAACAGCATCTCTAGTAAAGCCATGTTTTTTTAATAATTTGTAACCATTTTCACTTAGTTTTTTTCTTAAATTTTCATCGTTTAATAATTCAATGACAGCATCTGCTGCTTCCTTTGGTTTTTTTGGATTAACTAGATAACAATCTTTTTTATGGGTGAATATTTCCTCAGTTCTACCAGCATTTGTCAATAAGCAAGGAACATGTTTTGCAATTGCTTCTTGTATTGCTACACTAAAGAAATTTTCTTCAGGAGATAGGTTAATAAAAATGTCAGAAGCTTCTAAAATTACGTTTATATCTTTTCTTGGTCCTGTTATTATTACGTTTTTTTCTAGATTTAATTTTTTAACTAATTTCTTAACATCATCTAATAAAAATCCATAACCAACAATAAAGAATTTAATATTTTTGTTTTTCTTTAAAACATAGGGTATAGATTTAACAAAAGTAATTGGATCTTTAAATTCATCCATTCTTCCAATAAAAGAAACTATTTTTTCATTTTTTAGGTTAAATTCTTTTTTGAATTCAGAAATATCATCTTTTTTATCAAATCTATCATAATCGTAACAATATTTGATAGTAGATATTTTATCTTCTCCACCTAATTCTTTTGTGTATTCTTGTACTGTTGGTACTGGAGCTAGAACAACATCACTATATTTAATTGCTAATTTATTAAACCATTTTGGTATTGCTCTTATATCTCCGCCTAGGAAAGATAAAACAACTGGTTTTTTGTAAAATATTTTTAGAGGTATTGCTATAATTGCGGATGGAGACCAATGTGCGTGAATAACATCATAAGATCTACCATGTTTAAATGCTTTTAACATAAATGAAATTAAGAAAAAAGGAATTTGTAGCTTTGCTAGTAGACTTTTTCTTGTTAAACCTAACATTCCGCCTGTGTAAGTTAGAGTTTGTAGGGATTTTTTAAAATAATTAAATCTTATTATCTTCATATTATCACGAATTTCAATATCTTTAGTATTTGTTCCTCCAGAAGATATAACAAGCACCTCATTTGTTTTTGCTAATTCTTTAACACCAACATCTAGGCTAGGTAAGACCCAATCACCTTTGAATCTTGAAAATGTGGTTGTCAATACTAAGAGTTTCATATATGGAAGTTCAAAGTAAAACTTTTTAAGTTTACCCTTGATTATATCTGGATGGTAGTTCTAGTAATTGGAGCTAGTGGATTTATTGGAAAATATCTTTTAGCTAGTTTAAAAAATAAAGGGCTAGATGTTTTAGGAACTTCAACTATTGGCAATGAAGAGCTAATAAAATTAGATGTAACTAATAAAGATGATTTTGATAAGTTACCTAAAGATATAGGCACAGTATTTCATTTAGGATCTTTTATTCCTTTAAATGACACTGTAGAAAATGCTGAGAAATGTTTGAATGTAAATGGTAAGGGATTATTAAATGTTTTAGAGTTTTGTAGGAAGAGAGATGTAAAATTAGTAAATAGTTCTTCTGCTTCTGTTTATGGTAGCTCTGTTAATTTTCCTATTCAAGAAAATGATTTACTTGAACCTAATGGTTATTATGGAGTCTCTAAATTAATTGGAGAGAGATATTGTGAAATATTTAAAAATAAATATGGTTTAAGATGTATTTCTTTAAGATATTCTTCAGTTTATGGAAAAGGTCAGAATGAAAATACTGTTCTCCCTTTTTTTATAAAAACTGTTAGGGCCGGAGAGAGTTTAAAACTATTTCAAGAAGGCAAAAGATTTCAAGATTTTGTCTATGTTAAGGATGTGGTTAATACAAATATTTTAGCTTTGAATTCTAGAAAAACAGGAATTTATAATATCGGTTCTGGAAAATCTACGTCAATGATAGAGTTAGCTAATTTAATAATTAAAAAATTTTCAGATAGTAATTTAAAAGTATCTTTGGATATGGATAAGAAAGATCTAAGTCCGAGTATGCTATTAAACATCGAAAAAGCTAAAGAAGAATTAGGATATAAAGTAAATTATAATTTAGAAAAAGGATTAGAGGATTATAAAAATGGATAAAATTGTTAATGTTTTAATTACAGGTGTTGGAGGAAATATTGGACAAGGAGTTATTAAATCCCTTAAGATGTCTAATTTAAAGTGTAGGATTGTAGGTACTGATATAAAATCTCACTCAACTGGTTTTTTTACAATAGACAAAGGTTATATTGTTCCAAAAGCAAATGATGATAGATTTCTAGATAAAATAATAGAGATATGTAATTCTGAAAATATAGATATAATTTTTGTTTCTCCACCAATTGAATTACCAATTTTTTCTAAAAATAAAGAGATTATAGAAAATAAGACTAAAGCTAAGGTTGTTATAAATACTGAAGAAGTAATTAGAATAGGTAATGATAAATTTGAGACTTATAAATTTCTTAAAGAAAATAATCTAAATTATCCTGAAACTGTTTTAGCTTCTGATGAAGATGGTATTAAGCAATTGATTGACAAGCTTGGATTTCCTTTAATAATAAAACCTAGAGTTGGAAGAGGATCAGTAGGAGTACATAAAGTTAAAGATAAAGATGAGTTATATTCTTTATTGAAAATAGTGGATAGTCCTATTGTCCAAGAATATTTAGAACCTGATGATGAGGAATATACTTCGGAAGCTCTTGTTTTGAATGGGAAAATGTTAGGAAGTATAACTATGAAACGTGAGTTGTTAGAAGGTACTACAGTTAGTGCAATAGTTGATGATTATGAAGAGATTAATGAAGTGGTTAAAAAAGCTGCTCTTGCAATTGGATCTAATGGACCTTGTAATTTTCAACTGAGATTAACAAAGAAAGGCCCAACTGTTTTTGAGATAAATCCAAGAGTTTCTGGAACAACTCCCATGAGGGCTAAACTTGGTTTTAACGCTCCTGAGGCAATGATTAGAAAAATTATTTTTAATGAAGATGTTGGAGAGATGAAATATAAAAAAGGCACAATATTAAGATACTGGAATGAAGTTTATGTTTTTAAAGATTATCAAGAATCATTAGAGAAAGATAAATTTATTGAAGATGCAGAATCGGAAGTTGATAATAATTTTTAGAAATGAAATATGAAAATATATTATTTGATTTTGGAGATACTTTAGTTCAGTTAGACCCTTCTAAAGAGGATGTATTTCTTAATGTTCTTAAAAGACACAATATTAAAATAAAAAAAGAAGAAATGAAGAAAGCGTTTTTGTTTTACATTGATATGAAAACATCTGTATTGACTTTAAAAAACGAAGAAGAGAAGAAGGAATTTTTAATAGGAAAAAATAAGAAGATTTTAATCATGTTAGGCATTAAGAATAATATTGAACAATTAGCTATCGAAATAAATAGTGAATTTAAAAAAGCTCATTGGGTATTATTTCCAGAAGTTATTTCTGTTTTAGAAAAATTAAAAGAAAAAGGATTTAGATTAGGTATTTTATCTAATTGGGAAAGTGTTTTACATGAACTTTGTAAAAATTTGGATATTACTCATTATTTTGATTTTATTGTAGCTTCTGCAGATGTTGGACTAGAGAAACCAGATCCTGAATTTTTTAGGACAGTTCTTTCTAAAAATGATATGGATGCTGAAAAAACAGTATATGTTGGTAATGATTATGAACAAGATATAATTAGCTCTGGAAACTTAGGAATTAAACCAATTTTGTTTGATAAAGATGACATTTATGCAGAAAAAGATTGTGATAAAATAAGAGATTTAAATGATATTTTTTCTCTTCTTGAATGAATTCCATCATAATGCTTATAAATTTAATCAAAAGAAAACTATTGGGTGTATTATGTCAAAAAGAGTACTTGTTACAGGTGGAGCAGGGTATATTGGTTCTGTTTTAGTTAGAGATCTTTTAGATAAAGGACATAAAGTAAGAGTTTTTGATTCTTTATATTTTGGAGATGAATCTTTAGAAGAATTAAAAGACAATCCTAATTTTGAATTAGTAAAAGGAGATTTACAAAATATAGAAAGATATCCAAATTTATTAGATGAAATAGACTCTGTTATGCATTTAGCTGGTTTGTCTAATGATCCTTCTTGTGATTTAGATCCGTATTATACAACAAAGATAAATGTTGATGGTACAGAAAAACTTGCTAAGTTTTGTAAAGAGAAAGATGTAAAAGAATTCATATTTTCTTCATCTTGTAGTGTTTATGGAGCTGGCATTTCAAAACAATTAGATGAGAATTCACCTAAACAACCTGTTTCTCTTTATGCTAAGACAAAACTAGAAGGTGAGGATATACTATTAGAAATGTACGATGAAAATTTTCATCCTACGATATTGAGAAATGGGACTGCATTTGGTTATTCTCCTAAGATGAGATTTGATTTGGTAGTTAATGTGATGACTAAGAATGCAATAAAAGAGGGTAAGATATTTGTGCTAGGTGGGGATCAATGGAGGCCTAATGTTCATACAAAAGATATTTCAAAAGCTTTCATAACAGTATTAGAAGCAAATCAAGAGAAAGTCAAAGGAGAAATATTTAATGTTGGTAACAATGATTTAAATTTACAGGTTAAAGATATTGCTAAAGCAATTAATTCTGTAGTGGAAAATTCTGTAGTGGAAATGGTTCCAGCAGATCAAGATTCTAGAGATTATAATGTTAATTTTGATAAGATAACTAATGTTTTAGGCTATACTGCAGATTATTCAATAGAGGCTGGCTCTCGCGAGATAAAGGAGAAAATTTTAGATAATACAATTAAAGATACAGAAGATACAAAATATTATAGTATTAAAACAATTAAAAATTTACTAGATACTCCTGCAAATGTAACGGGAAAAACAATAAGATCAGATTTCTTACCTTTTGCTTTACCTACAATATCTGAGAATGAAGAAAAGGAAGTTATAGATACATTAAGATCTGGGTGGATTACTACTGGCCCTAAAACTAAATTATTTGAAGAAAAAATAAGAAGATATACAGGCATTAAAAATGTTGTAGCTTTAAATTCTTGTACAGGTGCTTTACATTTAGCTTTAGCAGCATTGGATATTAAACAAGGAGATGAGGTAATTACTACGCCAATAACTTGGCCTTCAACAGCTAGTATGATAATACATGTTGGTGCTAAACCAGTTTTTGTAGATATAAATAGAGAGACTTTAAATATTGATGTTACTAAAATAGAAGAAAAAATAACAGAGAAAACAAAAGCTATTATTCCTGTTGATTTATCAGGACAACCTTGTCAGATGGATGAGATTATGGAGATAGCCAAGAAACATAATCTAAAGGTTATTTCTGATTCAGCTCATTCAATTGGTGCACAGTATAAAGGAAGAAATGTTGGAACAATAGCAGATATAACTTGTTTTAGTTTTTATACAATTAAAAATATAACAACTGGAGAAGGTGGAGCATTATTAACAAATGATGATGCGATAGCAGAGAAAGTTAGAATATTAAGTTTACATGGTTTATCTGCTGATGCTTGGAAAAGATATGATAAAGAAGTTCCAACATGGAATTTATTACAACCTGGTTTTAAATATAATATGTTAGACCTTCAAGCTGCGATAGGTTTACATCAAATTGATAAACTAGATTCTTTTATTAAAACAAGAGAAAGTTATACTAATATCTATGAAAAAGAATTTGAAAATTTAGACGGAATTATCCTTCCAAAAAGTATTGACAATATAAAACATGCAAAACATTTGTTTCAACTTGTTTTAGATACAGATGAATTGAAAATAGATAGAGCAGAATTTATGGAAGCAATGAAGAAAGAGAATATTGGAACTGGAATCCATTTTCATTCACTAGTTGGAACTGATTATTATGCTAAAACATATGGTTACAAAGAAGAGGATTTTCCAAATGCAACTTTCATTGGTAAACGATTAGTTTCAATACCTCTTTATCCAAAAATGACTACTGATGATTTAAGAAATGTTATAGATGCTGTCAAGAAAATAATAAAATATTATAAGAAATGAATATTCTCTTAATTACAAGACCTTTAAGTCCTCCATGGAATGAGGGTGGAAAGAATTTAGCATATAATTTAGCTAGAAATATTAATAATCACAAAATTCATATTTTAGTTAGAGAAGATTTTAATGAATCTTTAAGTGAAAATATAATACCTCATAAAGTATTTCCTTCTGAAGAAAAGTTTAATTTATCGTATTTAGAAAAGTTAAAAGTGTTCTTGTTTTTATTGGAGATAAAGGATATTGATGTATTTCATTTTATTTATACTCCTGAGAGATATTCTTCTTTTATTAATAGAATTTTAATTAAACTGAAAAAAGTAAAATCTATACAGACTTTACCAACGAGAATAGAGAAAATATTAAATTTAAAGAGATTAATATTTGCAGATAAAATTGTTACAATTTCTGAATTTACTAAAAATAAACTTTTAGAAAATAAAATTAAAAATGTAGTCAAAATAAATACAGGTATTGATGTAGATTATTTTAAACCAATAAAGAAAATTAACTCAAATAAAACAATTATTTTAATTCCAATGGAGTTAGAAAATAAAAAAAGTAGAATATTAGTATTAAAATTAATTAGAGAATTGAAAAATATTAAGAATGTTTTATTTCATTTGGTTTATAGACATAAAGATGAAATTAATGAAGAAAAATATATTAAGAATTTTTTATTAAATCTTGAGTCGGCTAAGAATGTTTCATTCAAGAAAAATAAAGATATTAGACAGTTAATTAGTAATGCTGATTTTGTGTTTTACCCCAGGGTAAATACTGAAAAGAAGCATGAGATCCCTATGATATTATTAGAGTGTATGGCTATGGAAAAACCAATTATAATTTGGGATATTCCTCCTTTTAATGAGATAATTGACAATGAAGGTATTAAAGTTAAAAGTTTTATAGAGTCAAAAGAAGCAATAATAAAATTAATAGAAAATAAAAAACTTAGAGAGAGTTATGGAAAATTATCAAGAAAAAAAGTAATAAAAGATTTCAATATAAAAGATACAACTAAAGAATATGAAAAATTATATAAAAATTTTAATTAATTTTTGAATTTTTTTAAAACTAATTCTTTGAAGAGTAATTTATCTTCTTTGTTTAGCATAAAATATAAAATGATTCCGTAAACTAATAGGAAAATAATTCCTAAAAAGATTATTTTTGTTAAGGTAATTGGAGAGAGAAATTTCTTAATTTTAATGAAGATACTTATAACGATAAATATAATAAAACTGAATAATAGTATTTTGGAAATCTTAACATTATAAGGATTAATTCTACTAAATTTATATGAAAAGAAAAATGAAAGTAAATATGCTATAATTAATGATACTGATGTTGCAATAGCGCCTCCAACTATTCCGTATTTTGGAATTAAATAGAGGTTTAAGATTACATTTGTTAAGGCCATGATGAAGTTTACAAGTAAGATTAATCTTGTTTTTTTTATTAAAATTAAATAACCTGTATGTATGTGAATAAAAGAAAAAATAAAATAACCAAAAATAAGGATTAATAGTGAAGTTGAACCAATGACATATTCTTGGCCAAACATTGTATTTAATATTTCTCTTGAGAATATTGCTATGAATATAAATAGAGATATATTAAACATGAATATCCATCTAACAGTTCTATCATAAATTTTTTTGATTTGTTTATCATCGTTTTTACTATATTTTTCTGTTATTAATGGTAGAAATAAAGCCATTATAGCTGTTGGTACTAAGATCATTAAACTGGATGTTGATAGGGCTACATTGTATATTCCTACTTCTGAAGCATTTAAGAAAATTCCAATCATTATTGTATCAATCCATTTAACTACCGAGGATAAAACGCCACTAAATAACAATGGAAAGGAATAATAGATAAGCTCTTTTTTTATTTCTAGGGATTTTAGTTTATTATTAAATAAGGGAAAACTTTTGTTCATGAAATAAATAACAAAGATAAAGGAGATTACTGTTGAAAAAACAAACGAGTAGATGGCAGATTCTAACTTGAACCCTAGGTAAATCAGTAGAAAAGCAAGAAAAAGTTTAGATATTTTTTCAATGAAATCATTAGTTATAACTTTGTATTTTATTTTTTTAAATGCTGTAAAGACGCTAAAGAATATTTCAGTAATAACTAACAATGGAATTGTGAATGCAAATAACTTCAATAAAAAAGATAAATCTGAGTTGTGAAAAATGTTATTAGCTATGAAACTAGAGAAGAAGAATAATAGGAAAGAGAAAAAAATACTTATTGGAATTGAAATTTTTAAAGTTGATTTTATTATTCCTTTTACTTTTTGATCATTTTTTTTAGTATTATAATAAGAAATATATCTAACAATACCTGATTTAAAACCAAATAAAGAAATAATTACTAAAAATGAAATAATAGAAATTCCTAGGCTATACAATCCAAAAGTTTCACTACCTATCTTTGCTATTAATATAGTATATATATAACCAATTAATTTACTAACAAATAAACCACCCATTACTATTGAAGCTCCGGTTAATAATTCTTTTGAGGAAGTATCTACTTTTTTCATAAGTTTTTACTGAGAAGTTATATTTATAAAAACTTTGGAGAAGACATTCATAATAAAATTTAAAAAGACTTTTAATATTCTTTTAATATGGAAGTTGATTATGATATACCTGTTGTAATTCTTTGTGGAGGCTATGGCACTAGGATGGGGAGAGCGACTCAGGATCGTCCAAAACCTCTTGTTGAAATAGGTGATGATCCTATATTATTGCATATAATGAAAGTGTATTCTCATCATGGTTTTAATGATTTTACATTGTGTTTAGGATATAATGGAGAGATGATCAAGAAATATTTTATTGATTACAAAGTTTTGCAAAATGATCTGTCTATTGGATTGGGTTCTAAAAAAGGTGTTGAAATTTTTGAGGAAAAGAAACAGGAGAATTGGATAGTAAATTGTATTAATACTGGTATTGACACTCCTACAGGTGGTCGTATTCACCGTATTAAAAATTTTATTCGAGGAAAGGATTTTATGGTTACATATGGAGATGGAGTATCTAATATCAACATTAAAGATTTGTTAGAATATCATCATACTAGAGGAAAGATTGCTACTGTTACTGCAGTTAGACCCCCTGCACGATTTGGTGAATTAGAGATAGAAGATGGATTGGTTAAGAGCTTTTCTAAAGGCGAACAGATGAAATCTGGTTGGATTGATGGTGGGTTTTTTGTGTTTAATAAGGGAATATTTGAGTATTTGAATGATGATTCTTGGTTATCTGGTGATGTGAAAGAGGAAAAAGATGGTCCGAATTCATCGACATTACAAAAATTGATTTCTGATGAAGAACTTGTAGCTTACCAACATGGGGAATTTTGGGGATGTATGGATAATCCACGTGATTTGAAGACGCTTACAAAGATGTGGAAATCTGGAAAAGCTAAATGGGATCCTCGGACTAATTTTTAGTTACTTTAAAATGGTTTAATGTTATCTGATGGTTGTTTTATTGTGGCGAAACATTTATATATGATTTAAAATTATAAAATGTAAAGATATTATTTTAGAGTTGATAATATTGATAAATAAGTTTATAATTATTAAAAAGGAGGAAGATAATAATGAATAAAAAGAGTTTAGTTTATCCTATTTTTATATTAGTTCTATTTGTTTTTAGTGTTTATTTGGTTGACGGTTTTGGTTTTATTGAGAGAAATTCTCTTTCGACTAATTTTAATGCAACGTTAGAAAGTAATGCAAGCCATACTAGTTCTTGTACTGTTTTTTCAAATGATAGTAGTGATTGTAGAGTGGAATATAATGATTTAACAAATTGGACAAGAGGTGGAAACACTGAACTTTATTGGTTTAAGATAAATATTTCAAATTCAACAACAGTTAGGGGGCTTAGTAATGTATCAAGAATTAATATAACTATCCCAAGTGAGGTTGCTTTTATAGGATTAGGGAAACATTCTGTAGATCAAAATGCAACATTTGAATCTGGAGGAGCAGTTAGCAATTGGACAATTAACATCACAGGCTCTGAAATTTCAGTGTTTAATGCAACTGCTCAGCCTCTTATGACTCAAGGAGGAGCTTTCGAGACAATCTATATTCCATTTAATGTTACGGTGGCAAATGGCACAACAGAACAAGTAGTAAATTGGACTGTAACTTTATATGTCAATGAGACTAATGGGACTATTCCATACTTATTTGATGATGGGTTTGGTATGTTAACAGGAGTAGATGGATTACCTCCAAGAGTGACTTTACATAATGTAACTGATGGAGTAAATACAAGAACTACACTTACTAGTACACAATATTTAATTTATGATTCGTCAAATCCTATCAAAGGTATAAATATTACATTGACTGCGACTGATTATAATTTAGATAGGGTATTGTTAGTTTACAATAATACCGGTGGATCAATAAATCTAGCCCATATAAGGGAGATTTTGCATACAAATATCATGAATGCGAATACTTCGGCTTTTGATAATGTTACAGTAATGGAGAATTCAAGTGTTGCATTTGGTTTACAGTCTAATATAACTTCAATGCCTTCTCATTCAGGTGGAGATCTTAGATTATCAGAAGCACCGTCAACTGTATTTAGATTTAATATATCTAATAGCACATGGGGTACAGGTGCTGCAGATGGCACACAATTTAATTATGTATTTGTAGTTTATGACTTGTATAATCATTCAGAGATTATAAACAACTCAAACGCAGCATTTACTCTTGTGAGAGATACAAAATTACCAAGTATTGTATTTACCAAACCAAGTGATACTTCAATTAATGTATTTAGACCAATCAAATATACTTGTGATGGTTCAGATACAAGTGGTTTAGCTTCATGTGTGACTACTATAACTAAACCAAGTAGTACAACTGTAGTTAAAACTGGTTGTGGTACTGAACAGACATTTACCCTTGATGATACAAATGAAGCAGGAACTTACATAATTACATGTAAAGTAGCTGATAATGTTGGAAAAGATGCATCAGAATCTGCAACATTTGCAGTATCATCTTCTGGTGGTTCATCTGGTAGTTCTGGAGGTTCATCCGGTAGTTCAGGTGGAAGTAGTGGTGGAACTGTGGAAGTAATTACTGAAGCAGTTGGTCCAGGAGAAACTAAGGCTGTTGGAGATTTAGTATTAACTCAAGTAACTCAAGTTAGTGAAGGTGGAACTGTTTCCTTTAACATTGGAAGTAATTCACATATGGCTGAAGTATTAAGTGTAGGAACAACTTCCGTTACATTAGAGATTAGATCTCATCCACAAGAAATAACATTAGACATCGGAGAATCTAAGACAGTAGATACTGATGATAATGAAGAGATGGATCTGGAAGTAACGCTAAATGCAATAACTAATGGAAAAGCAGACTTAACATTTAGAAACTTATTAGTAGAACCTGAAGTAGAAGCAACTACAACAACTATTGCTGGAACAGCTGGTGGAGTAACTGGAGATGAAGGTGGTATACCTGCTTGGCTATGGGTAGTTATTATAATTGTAATAATTATAATAATAGTTGTTATGAAAAAGAAAAAGGCATAAAAACCTTTCTTTCCTTTATTTTTTTATGAAAAACTTATTTTTTATAGTATTGGGCATTTTTTTGCTTATTGTTTCTTTTAGTGTAAACGTTTCAGCAGGAGAAATCCTTGATGTTGACTTTACAATAGAAAATCCTATTACTTTAGAATTAGAAGATGGAGATGCTATTAGATTTATATCTGAAGATAGAGAAATTATTGTAGCTGTGGATGATATAGGGAGTAATGGTGCTAGGATAAAGAGCATTGGTTATAATAATGATGAGGGAAATGTTTTTTATGCATTAATAAATGAAAGATTATTTGCAAGGTTAGATTTTGAAAATGATGGAATTCAAGATATGGAAGTTAGATATTTAGGTAATACGGAAAATAAAACAATTTTAGAATTTTTTAGATTCTTCCCAGGTTCTGTTTTTCCAGATATAGTTGGAAATGTTCAATTTGAAGCACCTTTAGATGATAAAGATGGTTCTTTTTATAGAAATGGATTTATAATTGCAGGTATAATTTTAGTTGCTGGATTATTTACTTTAATTTTCTTAAGAAAGAAATAATTATTTTTTTATTTCATTCCAAGGATAAGGTCTACTAAGAATAAGATGTTTACACTTTATGCTTGTATCACAGTAAATTTTAATATCTTTATTGTATAGATCAATACACATAAACCTATCATCAAATGCTTCTGTTTCTTTATCATATCTGAATTCTATTTCTTCTAGTATAGATTTGTGTATTAGAACGCAACCTAAGCCACAGGACACAATTTTAATTAGTTTATTAGAATCTAGTTCATAATCATTTAAAGGTCTCATAGAGGGTAAAATTCCTTTCTCTTCTGTTTTTAATGATAAGAATGCTTGAGGTGTTAATTCTCTTCTATTTTCAAAGATATTATGTAAGAAATATATGCAAGATATCATTTTTTTATCATGTTTTACTAAATTTAGTAAAGCATCTTTAGGGGGAATAACATCTTGTTCTAGACTGAAGAAATAATCATAGTTTTCATTGATAGCTTTTTCTCTTAATATATTTCTACTGACTATTATTCTATCTCTAGCATTTTTGTAATATGGTCCTTTTATGACTGGAACATTTTTTTCTTTTATCTTATTAAAGTAATATTCATCTTTTGAGTTATCAACTATTAGAATATCAAAATTAGGATAATCTATAGCTTTTAATCCTTTTACATATTCGGCTAAAGCATACTCTTTGTGAAATGAGGTTGGACAGCCTACTAATATTTTTGGATAGTTTGACATTGTTATTTACAGAAATTAAAGTATTATAAGTTTTATTATCTATTTTATGTGAATTCAATAGACTTAAAAACATTTTTGTCCAGTAAATAACTATGAGAGACGAAAGATTAGAAGACATATTTGCAAAAGCTGGAGAAGCAGCAGGTAAAAGTAGTGACCCTTGGCCGCTTGCAACAGTGGGTGAAAAAGGAGCAAAAATCTTTAAGAAAAAGGCATTTGGCTTCTCTTGGCATACATTTAGAGAGCACCATGGCAAATATGTAGTTAAGACTCTGAATCAAATGGCACAATTATTTTATGACACTGGAATTGCATCTTCAATAGAAGAAGTCAAGGAAATAATGCCTTATTTGATGGGTAAAGAAGTAATGACACATGCATGTGAAGATCTTAAATTTGAAGAAATTAGAGAAGGAAGCGATTTGAATTATAAATTAACAATTCTACATTCGGATTATACTTTCTGACTAAATAAACCTTAGATAAACTTTTAAAATTAGAATCTTATGATGATTATTGTTCTTTAAAATATATATTCCATACAAATGTTGCATGTGCAAGACGCCCGCGCAGAACTTATAAGTGGAAAAATTGAATTATATGTATGATTAGGAAAAATGATCATTCTTTACAGATTTTTTTAGGAAGTTTATTGGGAGATGGTAGTTTAGTATTTGGTAAAGGAAAAAGTGCTGTTTATAGTGAGATGCATTCTTTAAAACAGAAAGATTACTTGATATGGAAATTGAAGCTAATGTGTAAACAGTTTAATTTTATTAATAAACCATATATATTTGATAAATATGACAAACGAACAAAGAAGATATATAAAACAATAAAAATTTATGCTTCTGATTCGAATTTGAATAAATATCGTGATATTTTTTATAAAAATAATAAAAAGATTATCCCTAAAAATGTATTGTATAATTTGAATGAATTGGGACTAGCTGTTTGGTATATGGATGATGGAACATATCATTATGGTGCTTATTCTTCAAGTATAGCGACAAATTGTTTTAGCTATAATGACAATCTTTCTGTTAAAAGATTTTTAAAGGACAAATATGGAGTTAATTGTAAGATCTGTAGGAAAAGTGATGGATATTATATCTTTTTTAAAAGAGAAAATGCAGAAAAATTTTTGATTTTAATAAAAGACTATATACATAATTCAATGATTTACAAATTAGGTCATTTGGATGATAAAAATAATGATAAACTTATTAGAGCAAAACAAGTTATATCAAAAAATAAAAAAGAGTATCATATAAAAAATAAGGATAGAATATTGAAATATCAAAGAAAATATAGAAAGAAAAATAAAGATATAATATCAATTAAATCAAAAATTTATCGTATTAGGAATAAGGGTAAAATAGTTAAACTACGAAAGAAATATTATATTTTGAATAGAGAAAAAGTATTAAAAAGAAATAGATTATATTGGGATAGAAATAAAGAGAGATTAAATAAAAGAAGAAGAGAATTAAATCAATGGAAGAAGAAGAAAAATCAGATAACGAATTAAAAAAGAAGATTAAGAAATTTCTAGATAATAAATGGAATCTCTTATTGGTTCTTATTTTATTATTTTCCTTTATTCTTAGATTATATTATTTTATCATAACTTCAAATCAAGTTCTTTTTTGGGATTCGGGAGAGTACATGAGTATGAGTTTACATTGGGTAAAAGGTGTTTTTTATGATTTTAATGTTCAAAGACCACCATTATTTCCATTTTTAATAGCTATTTTTATGAAGTTAGGTTTTGGAGAGGTAGTAACTAAATTCTTTTTAGAGTTTATTCCATCAATGTTAACTGTATTTTTATCTTATTTAATTGGAAAAGAATTTTATAATAGAAGAACAGGAGTAGCAATAGCATTGTTAATGTCTGTATTTTGGTTGGGTTTATTTGTAAGTAATAGATTACTACCAGACATTCCATTGTTATTTTTTACATTGTTAGCTGTTTATTATTTTTGGAAAGGTTATGTTAAGGAGAAGAAACAATGGTATATTTATTTGATTGGTTTATTCTTAGGATTAGCATTTTTAATTAAGTTAACTGCTGCTTTAACTGGATTTGTTTTTTTAGCTTATTTGTTATTAGCAGATAGATTTAGATTTTTGAAGAGTAAAAAATTATGGCTGTCTTTTTTTATTTTGTTAATAGTTTTAGTGCCTTTCTTTGTGTATGACAAAGTTCAATTTGGGGATCCAACTGCATTTTTATTTGGTTCTCATGTAACGGACAATCCTGCTGGGATAAGTGGTAAACCAATTGGGTGGCATATATTAGGGTTTAATTGTGAAGGTAAAAACTTTTGTAATTTCTTTAAATGGTTTGGTTCGGAATTGTTTTATATTTTGTTTTTTATTGGTCTGTTATCTTTTTATAAATTGTTTATAGGTTTTGATTTAATTTTTAAAAAAGAAGGAAATTTAAAATTAAAAGCAGATTTATTTATGATCTTGTGGTTATTGATTAATTTATTATATTTTGTATTTTTAGAAAGAGACGTAGAGGATCGTTGGTTAATACCAATAGCTTTGCCATTTTTTTATGTAGTTTATAGAGGAATCATGTTAATTTATGATTTAATTAAGAAGTATAATAGGCAGTTAGCTATACTAGCAGTTGTTTCTTTATTCTTAGTTGGTTCTTTTTATGAATTAAAACAAGCAGATGCAAGTATTAAGAGTAAAATAGATTCTTTTGCACAGCTTAAAGATGCTGGTTTGTTTATTAAGGAAAACTCTAATGAAAATGATATTGTGTTTAGTAAATCTGTTCCCCAGACAACATATTATGCTGAGAGAGGTGTGTATGGTATACCTGGAGGTAAAGAGGAATTTATTAGTCAAAGTAGAGAATTAAAACCTAAGTACATGATAGTATCTATTTTTGAGCAGCATGTTGAATCTATTTTGAATTTCCCTAATGAATTCCCAAATACTTTAGTTCCTGTTCAAGGATATTTTGCAGATGCTCAACAGACTAGACCTGTTTTAATTATTTATGAATTTAAGAACTATGATTTTTAAATTTTAGAATATATATTAACATTCCTAAACCATAAGACAGATGTATTGAGAAAAATAAAATAAATATTAATGGGAATGCATATGGTTCATTTTTGAATGAAATTATAAATGAGAATAGAATATTTATTATTATGTATAAAATTAAAGGTAGAACAAATAAACTAGATAGTTGATATGTTAGTGGTAATGTTATTACATAAATAAAAAATATTGAAGGTATTAAGAATACTGGGTTAACTATTGATTTGTTTATGTTTTCTTTTTGTAATCTTACTTTACCATATTTGTAGATTTGTTTTAGAAATGAGAAGAAAGTGTTTCTCCTTTTGTGATAAATAATTAGATTAGGAGAGTATGCTATTTTAAATCCTTTATTTTTAGCTCTTGAAAAAAATTCTGGATCTTCTCCTGGATATAAATTTGTGTTAAAGTAACCAACATCTTTTATTATATTTTTTCTTATGAAACAATTTGCTGATGTTATAGATTTTTCATCTGCGTTTAAGTTTAGTTTTTGTTTTGTGTAACGAGAGCTCATTTGATATGCTCCAAATTTTGATTCTAAGACGTAACCTGAAGTTTTAGCGAAGAAATTATCAGTTTTAGGTGTTAATTGTGGTCCACCGACTATAGAGATATCTTTATGTTCTTTAAAGAATGATTCTGCGTTTTTTAGAATGTTTTCATCTAAGTATGCATCATCATCTAAGATAACTATAATTTCACCTTTAGATTCTTTTATTCCATTATTTCTATTTTCACTTGGGTTTAATCCTTTTTTTACAATAATTTCATAATTCTCTTTGAGATAGTCTACTAATTTTAGTGAGTCTAAAACTTCAGCATTTCTTTCTGGTGCAAGGGCTATAACAATTGAAAATTTTGGTTTAGTCATGGTTTAATTTGTAAATCTGTATTTTAGTAAGTAAAATAGTGCTTTTAGGCCATCGACCCAAGTTATTTTCTTACCTTCTTTAAAAGATCTACAATTATAGACAATAGGTATTTCAATAATTTTATAACCTTTTTTAATTATTTTCGCTGTAATTTCTGGTTCAAAATCAAATCTTTTAGCTTTTAATTTTAGAGAGTTAATAACGTCTTTTGTGAACATTTTATAACAAGTTTCCATATCTGTTATTCTTCTAAAATATAATAATGTGGTTGCAATAGATAAAATTCTGTTTCCTAAATAATGTGAGAATATGCTAAAACCTTTTTCTTCTCCTAATAATCTTGAACCATAGACCACTTTTGTTTTTTTGTTTAATATTGGTTGAATTAATCTTTTAAAATCTTCTGGATTGTATTCTAAATCTCCATCTTGAATTACAATAATATCTCCTGTAAAATTTTTAAGGCCTGTTCTTATTGCAGCACCTTTTCCTTGATTAATATTGTGAGAGAAAGATTTAATATTAGAGTATTTTTTTGTTAGTAGTTTTATTTTTTCATTAGTGTTATCTGTAGATTTATCGTTAACAATTATAAGCTCTTTTTCTATTTCTTTTAGATTAACGTTCTGAACTTTATCTATAATCTCTTCAAGGGTTTTCTCTTCGTTGTATACTGGTATTATTATGCTTAGTTTCATTCTTTTCTTATTAAATAAAATACTAGAACTATAGAGAATAAGGCTATTAATATTTCTATGTATAAAACTATATGTCCTATTAAATTTAAGAATTTTTCAAATAGATTATTTGTTTTGTAATTGTCAAAAACTCTTTCTGCTGGTTCAAATCTTAAAGGATAGTAGAACCATTCATGTGTTGAATCTGCTATTTGTAGCAAAGAATCTTTTAATTGTAAGTTTCCTGAGTAAACACTAATGTAAGGGTCATTTTCTCTATTTGTGATTGTGGTTTCTAAATTAGCGTTTTCTTTAAAGAATGTGGTTATTTGTTCCATGGATTCATTAAGCTCTGGTTGGCTAGCTATAGTGCCCCAACCGCAGTCATCTGTTACACATTCTATGAAATATGTTCTTAATGTAGTTGGTGTTCCTGGAATATCATTGATTTGAGCTGTTATGGTGTTAAATGCGGCTGCCTCTAGATAGTGTTTATCGTTGAACATCCAAACTGTTCTTCCTCTAAAAATTCTGTTATCGACGATTACTAGAGCATCAGGATCTATGCTATTTTTAGAATAGGACATTAGTTTTGTTACTTCACTTTTTTGTGTTAGAACTCCTCTATCTAAAATAAAATATAAATTGAAAATAATTACAAAAGCTAAGATTATTGCTATGATATGATTTTTTTTAATATTTAAGCTTGAGATTTTATTGCTTGAGTAGTTAATGAAAAGTGCGGCAAATATACTTAATATTGGAACTCCAAATATAAAATGGTATTCTAGTATGGAAGTTCCTGATAAAAATATGAATGGGAAAATAAATGTTAGGAACCATAGTAATGTGTATTTTTTTCTTCTTAAAACTGAAAGAATAAAACCTAAGATTCCTAGAACTGTAATTAATTTTCCAAAGTTCCAGAAGAAAGCAGAACCTTCAATAATTCCTGGTTTGTGAGATTCATAACTAAAGAAAACATCTCGTAAACTAAAAGGTTTTAATGTAGCTGCTATTGGTGCGTAAGTTTCTGTTGCTATACCTAAGAATCTTGAGAATTGTAGATCTACTAAACCTTTATCTTTGTATAGTAAAAAGTTAAATGTTAGAACTGGTAGGGAGATTATTAGTAATATTATAAAAAAAGTAAATGCATGTTTTAAGGTTATTTTTTGTTTGTTTTTTCTTTTATGGTAAATGAAGAAGATTATTAATG
>CEPZ01027415.1_pt1 | contig 18729 bp, 25 predicted proteins | sample 530461 | NCBI WGS metagenome assembly CEPZ01 (sample SAMEA2620106, study PRJEB7988) | marine metagenome | isolation source: saline water (ENVO:00002010), including | reverse complement strand
AGGTTACGTTCTATTATCAATCATTTTCATGTAGCCCCCACTATGGGGTTGGATGGGGTGTCCTGATGGGGTATAGTCACCAAGATCTATTGTCTCGATGGATTCTTCCCAATTCTCACCGTAGATCATTTCTATTTCATCTAGCTCATACCCTAGCTCTGCAGCCAGAGCCTCTTTCCTTTCTTCTTCTTCTTGCATCTGGACTTGTCTATCACTCCAGTAGCCCATAACTAACTCCTTTTTATAATAATAATGTTGTACTATCAGGTAGATGGTAACACCTGCTAGTATGATTGATAGGATCACTATCCAAAATATAAGAAACCATCCAGGCATTTGGATTTGTGATATCTTAGAACATCAGTAAGGTTGTGATAACACCTACTATTAGTCCCACCGTCAGGACTGCCAGATGTAGGTGGAGGGGGAACCTTATAATCTGGTATTGTAGGTCTTCTGATTTAGTTTTGGCAGTGTTTGTTGGGTACATCTACATTTACTTCTGCAGTCTTAGTGGGTTGTGTTTCTACATCTTGTTGACGAGCTTGGTTGATGACTGAGTTGATAACCTTATTGATTGAGATCTTGTTTTTGTCGGACTGTGATTTGACCCACTCAGCCGAGTTCTCGTCCATCCGTAGTGGATATTTAATCCAGTTGACAACTTCGGAGTTTTTAAAAGTTTGTTTTGACATAATAGTTACCCACCTTCAGGGTTAAGCTAAGTATAACATATCAGCTTTTGATTTTCTGAGATACTGTTGGCCTGTCTAATTAACCTTCCTTTATCTATTAAATCTTAACAGTGTGTAATTTATTATTAACATATGGATAATGTTTAGAAGGATATGGTAGGTTTAGGTTGTGTTTATCGACCTATTAGGCACAACCATCTACCGAAAGCCCAGGCATCTTTGAGTATTGTGTTGAGGGGTGGGAATTGGTTTAGTTTGGGTTGTTGGGCATCGATGCCCCAAACGGTTTCGAATCTCCACATTATGTATCTGGTGGGGGGGATGGGTAGGAAGGGGAACATTTTCCACCAGTCTTTTTTTCGGATCATCCAACTGTAACGTATTAACATGATTAGGATATTAAGGTTTGATATTTTGTTCATGGTAGCCAGATGTTATTGTTCAACTGGTTGAGTTTTTCTATTACGGGTAGGAAGACTTGGTTTTTAAGTTTGAGACTTAGGGTTTCGATGTCTTTGGTGTTGTCGATGATGGAGTTCCAGTTGACCACTTTGTCCAGGTCGGTTTCACTTTTATGTAGACGGAATTTATGTTGGTTGTCGTCTAGTTCACGTTGGACACGGAATAGGTAGTGTTGGCCGATCATTCGGATGTAGTCTATTTCGGTACGGTAACGGAGGTCATCGATGATGATGATATCGGCTTCATCGTCGTAATCGTCTTGGAATAGGATATTGTTCCACATGTTGACATCGACCAAGTCCCTGAACGACTGCCCAATTAGTTGTAGAAATTCACGGTTGGTCATGTTGTAGGGTTCGGCTTGTTTCAGTTTGTTGTCTTGGATGTGGGATACTTTTTGGTTCAGGATGACGGAGGCAATTTGGTAGACGGGTTTGGCAAAGGATTTGAGTTTGGTGTTGTATTTGGGCAACTCCTTGAACATGTTGTAGAGGATACTGGCAGACAGGGTTTTGCCAGCACCTGCTTTACCTGAGATGGCAATGATCATGGGGGCTAGGCTTTTTGGAACGAGTTCAGTTTCTGGTTTAGGACTTTGAGGTTGGTGTTGATTTGTTGTTCGATCTGTTGTTGGTCTAGTTGGTCTTGGTCGAAGTTGGGGTTATCCTTTTTGATGTCTTCTATTAGCATCTGTTTCTTGCCTTGGAGTTGGTCGATTTCTTGTTTCAGTTGTTCTATTTTGTGGTGGATGGAGATCAAATCCTGGTTGGTATTCATATTTTTTGTCCTGTTGGAAGTTGGATTGTTGGTGGATATGTTGTTTTAGTACTTGGATGTTTTTGAAGTCGGTGGTGGAGTACTTACGTGATTGAGTTAGGAACCTGTCTTTTTGCCAGACGGACATTTTACTATAGTCCATGTAGTCGTGTAAAGGGATAACTTTGTCTAGACCGACGAAGTTGGTTTTACGGGGGAACAGTGGCAGGTGTTGGACGAACCTGTGGTAGAGGTTGTCGGGATCTAGTAGGTCTACTTGGGTCACATATCCTAGTAGGGTGAAGTTGTAGAAGCCGTTGGGATAGAAGAGGCTGTGTTGTTGGTAGTCGAGGTTGTTTTTACGGAGGACGATTAGTTGGGGTGAGTCTATTTCGGGTTGGTAGTTGACTAGGGGGAATCGGGAGGTCTGTTTGCCTGAGACGAAGTTGTCTGCCCCGATGTGGGGCAGTTTTTCTTCATAGCTGAAGGTTTTTATGCCTACTCTGAGGGAGTTGTTTTCACAACCTGACATGTCAGGCAGGTCGTATTCAGAGGATCTGCCTACACTGTGGTCGTGGAAGTTGAGTCCTGTCATCTGTTCTACGGCTAGTTCACCTAAAAAGCCGTTCATGAAACGGCTTTTTAGGAATTGATCATCCCTTTGGTGGTGAGCTTCTTTTTGTTTTTCCTTGACTAGTTGGTCTACCTTTTCAGCTAGTTGGTTGATCATGGGATCGTCTTGACCCAGGGTGAAGTTGACGGCAGCTTTGGCTTCTACCTTTTTTAGTAGGGGTAGTAGTTGTTGGCTGTAGTTAGGGATGTCGGGATGGTTGAGTTGGAACATGAGTATTAAGATTAGATGGTAGTTTAGTTACCTTTCTTTTCTTTGTTGTTGGGCACTAGATCCTGGTCTTCACGGATGGTTAGGATGGGTTGGTCATTCTCTTCCCGATCCCTCATACGGCTGATTAGAACATTGATTAGTCCTGTTTGGGTGACTCCTAGACGTTTGGAGGTGTGTTGTAGGTAGTCGTGGTTTTCTTTTAGAAGCCAGAAATTCTTTTGGACTTTGGCTTTGATTGGTGGTTTATCTTCGGAAGTTACAAATTCAATTGGCATGGTCATGGTTGTTGTCCTTTTTTACTCGTACTAGTTGGAATAAACTTTTAATAGTTTGGTAGATGCCCCAGGCAAAAGTGAAAAGCATAAAACCTATGCCTAAGACAGAATAGATAATTATAGCTACTATGACATCGAACCCCATTAGGTTGGTTCCTCATGGCTAGTGCCTGAGTTGATGAAGCCCTGTTCGGATTGGTAGAACCAGAGATAGTTGTCATCTTCTAGTTCGGGGAACTGTTTTTTGTCATCTTCGGTTAACAGAAAGTAGATCACATCCTCTTTAGTGGTTCCTGTATGGTCACCGTTGAGGTATAGGTCGTAGAAGAAGGGCAGATAGTACATCTCGTCTTCGAATTTTCCTGGACTGGTGATGACTTTGTGTTGGTTGAGTTGGTAGACGTGTTTCATCATTAAGTAGTATCCAAGTTTTGTTAACTCCTTTTTGGTTAGTGGTTTGTTTGAGAAGCAGTGTCTGTTAACTAAATGATCTGCTCGGTCTGATCTTAGGGTCGGTTGAGCTTTAAGCATCTATTTCAGCAGTTTCTCCGTTACAGCAAGGTACGATTACCTGTTTACAGTTGGTACACTGGTAGTGTCCGTGAACATAAACTACTTTATTTTCTTGGTGGCAGAAGGAACACGGTGGTTTGGCTTTTTGCCTAACCTCTTTCATAATCTCATTTAAAGACTTAATGGATGGGCCTATAACTTCATTAATGTCTTCTATCAGAGATCTCGTTGAGTAGCCAGAGTGTGAGGCATTGTTAGTTTCCTGACGGAGTTCTCTTTTCTTCTGTTCTTCTTTTTCTTGTCTTCTCCTTTCTCTTTCTTTAATTTTCCTGTCTTGGTTATGTTTTTGATAGTCCAAGTTTTCTTGATGACTTTTTAAAGCCTGAGTGTATTTATCCCCATAGTATTCATCATCACCATAAGAATTGTAGGACTGGACATAGACTTCGTTGGCACAGTAGCTGCAGACTTCTAATTCTCGATCCCAAGATTGTGGTTGGACTCTCTTGCCACATTGGAAGCAAGCCATCCGTTTCTGTTTTTTTGCCATAATGATGTTAGGGTCTAAAAGATGTCTTCTCCTTTTTGATGGATACTAGAACCATTCTGGAGTAGGGGTCAGGTGGTTCGGTGAACTTTTCGACCTCTATGTCTTCGTAGTTGATTTTGGGCTTGCCTTCTTCAGGTATCAGGTTATAGCCTGGGTGTTGTTCTTGGATGGCTAGTAATTCGTTTCTAGCTCTGATGGTATATTCAGAACTGATTTGAAGGATAGTCATCTCTCGATTCTTTTTGATATCGAAGGTGCCGATGTGGATAGCTAGGATTCCTTCATCAGGATTGAAGTAGATGGAACAATTTTCTGTTCTTTTGATACTTAGTTCTCGACGTAAACTGCTAGAGAAAGAGATGTACCCTACCTCATCAATACTGATGTAGGCTTTAGATTTAACTGTCTTAACAGATTGAAAACCTAAGTTCTTTAGTTTTTGATTCATTTTTTCTTTTTCTTTTTACCACTGGCATAGGCTGCACGACCTTGTTTCTCAGCTTGAGCTTTGGTTGGATAGACTTTACCTTTACTACCCCAACGGTAGCCACCTTTAACTTTGTAAACTGGCATTAATAACTCCTTATTTATAGGCAATTACTTCTCACTATCGGGTTTCTCAGATTTTTTATCACCTTTAACAGGCTCCTCTAAAGGAGGAGTCTGGGTTTTATTGTCTTTGCCTCTGTTTTTCCTGAGTTCGGAAAAACTGTAGACAGGTCTTATTTTTTTCTTCTTAGAGTTTTTCAAGGTTTGGTATCTCCTTTAAGTCTGCATCTATCTCTTTGGATGCATTCTTCTTTTCGTCCAGACGGTTGTAGCCTGTTCCTTTGGTGGCTTTGTGACGAAGAGTGGGTGGAGGTACAGCCATTCGTTTCTTCTTCTTCTTTTCTTTTTTCTCTTTCTCCCGAAGGAGTTTTTCTGCTATCACGGTGGCAATAGCTGAGATGGAAGAACTCATGATGTTTCCCCTGTACTGTCAGTGACGGCAGTTTGGGTGGAGTCGGATCGTCTTGGTTCTCTGGTGACTGGGTTTTTCCCTCGATTGGATCTCCAGCTACGACAGATATAATCCTTACGAACATTGGCAGACCAGTGTTGGCAGAGACGATTCTTGGCTTTATAGAATCCACAGTTGCCACAATGTTTGTTGGGGTCTGAGGATTGTCGGTAACTCTTGGGTAACTTTTCATTGATGGCAGTACCATCAGCATAGTTACGTTTACCTTTATACTTGTTGCCACTACCAGAGGGAATGAAATCACTGACTGTACTGGTGGTAACCTCTTTTTCAAAGTTATCTACCATTTGGTCTAGCTTTTCCATTAGAACTTGGTAAGCATCCATTTTTTATCCTGTTAATAGTTGACCTTTAATCTCGGCCAACACCTCTTGGGCTGCAGGAGTTAGATCAAAATCCCTGGCCCGAATGTTGATATAGTCCATAGCTGAAATCCCAATGGGATCTTTGACCTCTATGTTGTTGAAGAATGGTCTTATCTCCTCTTCTATATCATCTATGAAGACATCTGAACTGTAGGATTGGAAAGGGAAATAAGATACTACGAAATCTCTTTCTTTCTGTTCCTCGTATATATAAATGATAGCATATTTGGGAATACGTTTCGTATCTGTTTTGCCTCTGGTCATCCTCATCATGGAGCCAGGGTTGATATAGAAGGTTTGATTCACCCATAAGGGAGAGTGACCTGAGTGGTAATGACCATTAAAAACTGCATCCAGATTGGTGTTGAAGTCATCTATTAGTATGTAGTCATCGAAGAAGGGTTTTTCTACTAGCATTTCGTGCATTAAGCCTAGATTGATGCCTTCTTCTCTTTGTACCATGAAGTTGTCTTGTACTTTGTTGGTGGATGGACGAAAGTGTAGCCAGATATTATTATTCAACTGTCGGTCTTTAGGACGTTTATTTTGTAATTTAACATGGACTTTGTCGGCAGACATTAAATTCATATTGGATAGAAACTTGTCACATAGGCCAATGCCTGTTTGATCTAATTTTTGATAGTTGTAGCCTAGTAGGTCGTGATTTCCTGGGCAGACATACAGGCAACAAGATTCATCTATTTTGTTAACGAAGTTTGCAAATATAGATAGTTCCTGAATGTTGGCTTTAGCTCGATGGAAGATGTCTCCACCTATTATCATGTAGTCCATCTCTAAACTAAGGGCTACCATCTCCTCTAGTTTGGAGGAGATGGTAGCTATATAGTCGTCTTTACGACCGATAGGACGATTAGTGGTAATATGTGGGTCGGTAAAGAATAGTATCTTCAACTTTGACTATACTCCATAGCTTCTTTCAGTCCAAAGATGGAGTGAAAGAACTGCCTGTAACGGTTGTTTTCTTGTTAATAGGTGGTGGTTGAATAGTAACTTGAGGGTCTTTGTTGTCTTTACTTAACTCACGGTTGTTAATGATATTGATAGTATCCCTAACTAACTCCTCCATTACTTGAAAAAAGACTCCATCCAGTTGAACTTCGGGAACGGGTTCCCCATCTTCACGTAAATATCCCGTCATGGTTTCGGGTAGGTCTTTGGCTTCTATCTTGACAGTACAGCCTGGGTTGAAAACGGTAGTTTCAATCTTGATGTTCATCTGTATTGTTGTCCTTGATTGTAAGTTGATATTTTTCAACAATTTGTTGTTCCAACATGGATAACTCAATCCTGTCCATATCTTCTTTTAACAATTTGTTGATGTAGGCATTTTTACTCATCCCGTAACTATCGGCACTCTCCACTATGTGGTTGCCTAATTCTTTTGTTGTTCTAAAATAGGTCAAGCTATATTTCTTGTCTTTTTTCATTTTCTAGTCTCCTTGACTACTTACCAATTAATAATTTCCCCAGTTTCCTTATCTAAATACGGAACTTTATCGGGCAAAAAATCATCCTGTCTAGATCGATTGACCATTAGTTCAAAGTATTCAACTAATCTTTCTACTATAGAGGGGAAAAGATCCCTATATTCTTCCTTCAAATGGGAATATTCACTACTTCCCTTAAAGATCCTATTCATACAGTAGTAAGTTCCTTCAATACCATCAGTTGCCAGAGCTACTAAGGCTGTTTCTAGGGTAGAAAATACATCTTCTTTTGTTTCACAAGGGACAATATCTTCAGTCTCGTCTTCTACCATACCAAAATGAGGCATAGCCACGATGTCTATCATATGTAGGGCAACTTCTGTAGCAATTATCTTTAGTAAAGCTGAGTTTTTTTGTTCTAAAACCTCAATTCTATCTGATAATCCTGCCTTATCTTCCCCTATCTTTATCGTAATTGGAGAGTCCAAAGACTCTAGTTGTGATAACCAAGTGTCTAAATTCATAATAACTCCTGTTCCTTTAATTCTCTCTAGTTATTTTCTCTAGCCAATCTTCTTCGACTGAGAGGTTTGACGGGTTTCTTTTTGGTTTTCATCGGTGATTATTGTTTAGAGAGCCGTTACCATTAACACCTGTACGGTAGTCTTGACTGGATCTAACCAACTCCTGATCGTCAGCAGGACTGTTATACCAAAATTCTACTAATTTGGCAAAACTACTTATATATCCCCCTACAATTACTAGAATTACCTCTTTCCACCCATCCTGTAGGATACTTTTAGTTACAATACCTGCAGCTATGATGCCTACCAGTATCAATTTTATCAGAACCAGGGCAAGTGAGAGGTGAAACTTTTTAACCTGTCTATCTTTTATCACCTCCACCAACTGCATGTTTACTTCGTGGGCATAAGACAAACGTTGTTCGGCCTCACTATTGAACTGTTGTTCCTGATCGATTACTTCTGGTTCGACAAAATTTTCAGACATGGTTTAAAACCAATCAAAGCTCATTTGAGTTTGAACGTATTTGAAATGATCCTCCATAGGGTCTTTGTGATAGTTGTTTCGATGTACTTCCCAAGATTGTTGTAGACGAGATATTTCAATCTTTAAGTCCATAGCTGTCTTAGTTAGCTCAATTAGCCTAACCTTAGCATAGTGAGAGTCTTCATTGTCTCGACAAAATTTAATGTTTTCAATGAAGCTTTGCAGATCCTTCTGCAAAGCCTCCAGGCAATCAATTTTAAAATTAACCTGTCTTTTATCAGACAAGTTGGATTTAGAATTCATTAGACTTTTTCTCCCCCTCATTTATTTCTCTAATACTAGGGTAGCTTTTATCTGCCAAAGTACCATCAGAAACTTTCCTGTTAGTTTTATTAAGGTAGTCTAACACTCGTTGATAGTCTTTATGACGGTAACATTTCCAACCCTTGTGGTGTCTATTCCTGCCTCTAGCTACATCACTAAGAGAAGACTTATGTAAGCCGTTAGCTTCAGCAAAAGTGGACAACACCTCTACCTGAAACATGTAATTACTAGGTGAAATCAAGATCCAATTGGTAGTAAATGGTGGTTCTCCTTTAGGTTTTTTACCAATTACTTCCTGATAGTGCCAAGCACATAAAGACCACATATCTTCTGGTGTCTCAGTCCCTAAATTATTGTAGTGCCTGTGCATTACATGTTGGGCTGTTTGGCCTGAAAATTCACACTTAGGTTGTAAACTAAGTTTAGCTTGTCGTAATTTCTGATATTCTTTAGATAAGAAATACTCATCACTAGGAACCTTTTCGGGTGAAATAATAATTCCCTTTCTAGTGTCGTAGACAGGAATGATATACCCTCTGTGATAATTTGTATCCTCTTTAATGTCTACTGCTACTGTTTCCTGGACGTTTTTCTCTAATTCTATTCTGGCATTCTCTAATCTATCAACAAACTCCTGTTGGTATTTTGAACTTTCATTTACTTTTCCTTTGGGTTTTTCACCTTTAGTTGGGGTGACATCTTTAACCTGTCTAGACTTTTCCCAAGCTTTATCTAGTAAAGAGTTCCTTTGTTTAGTAGGGTGAAGGGGAACTAAATTATCTAAAACCTTGGCTAATTCCGTTTCGGTTAGTTCCTTACTATCTGATTCGGCCTTATCTTTACTCTGTTCCTGACTAATGTCAGTGACTAAAATCTTTTCTAACTTGTCTAATCTGGTTTCAAGATTGAAAATATACTTCCATAGGATGGGAATTTCTTGTCCATCCATTGAAATTGTCCTTTCTGTATCTAACAAAGCTAACTCCTTTTTATAGCTTAATAACATTATGGCAGATTGGGCATACTGACCCTTCTATTTGATCCTGCAGTGACTTTCTTTCTAACTCCAACTTTTCTATTTCAAGCTTAATCTTTACTGTCTCTAAATGAGACGACAATCTTTTAGTATGATGATAAAGATCTAAGCATTCTTGTAAGACTTGAACGAGTTTTAACTCAGCATCAAACTCCTTTAGTTGAATGATCTTTTGTAAGTACTGCTTCAACTTAACAGTTTGATTTATTAATTGATTGACCTCATTTATTTGTTGTTCGGAAGGAAGACTGATTTTTATATCATCCACCCTCTCTTTATCTAGCAATAAACTATCTATAGTTTCAGTTAAAAATTTACTAGTACTGTTTGATTGCCTGATATTTTTCTGATTGAGGCTGATCAGTTGATCTATTTTAGACAAATCAGAAAACTCACCCAAGGCTTCAGCTCTTTTATTGGGACTTAAACCAATAAAAAAGTGACCATCAAACTGAGATGAAAAATTATATCCATCCATTTGGATCACATCATCTATTTCTGGTGGATAGTTAGTGGCAATATCTTTAACCCATTTCTGAGATTTCCCATTATTATCCATTAAGACCACAGAATTTTCATTGCCTCGACAACGTATTAAAACTGTACCATCGTCATAGAATAAACTTACCCTGGCTTTATTCTCTCCTTTTCTCAACCAGGAGGTGTCCCAATCGTTCTGCAGTACCATTAAAATAGCCCTTATGATGGCAGTCTTGCCTGAACTGGATTTACCTTCGATGATGTTAAAAGAATCAAAATCTACCTCTACCTCTTTCCAACTCTGAAAATTTTCAATCTTGACCTTTTTTATCTTCCTGGATGGATTCAAATTCATTACTAAACTAAACCCTTTTGATTTGTTTTAAGTTGGTGATATTAAACCTATCTTTAGCCAGTTGAGTCGATTTAAGTAGGTCATTACCAGTTAAAAACATCATCTCCTGATAAGATTTAGCCCTAGCCAACTCAGGATCTTGTTCTCTTAAAGCCTGTTTGCCTGTAGTATAGTTAATCCCCAACTCATTTCTGAATTTCAAACGATAATTACTGGGTGAAGTACCAACTAACATATTAAAAGAATCCCTATTAATCTGATCTACCATATCTCTACCACCAGATTCATAAAGTTTCTTAGAAAAAGCTTTTGAAATTTCCTTCTGCATCTTTAAACTATCCATTATTATCCTCTAATTAACTCCAAAAAAATCATCCTGACATTTTTGGCACATGCCCGATAAGGTATATTCTTTTCTTGAAATTTCATTTCTAAACCTAACGTCAGTAGCATTGCAAGTAACACACAAAGAAGACTTTATCTTCTCAGTACGACCCAATGTGTCATCTAAAAACTGTTTTACCTCTTTATTTTTCGGAGCAGGCTGATGACTTTCTTTGGGTTTAGTTATTTTCACTTCATGCCCCACTGATTTTTCAAATATTCATCACCTTTAAGGCTTATTAAGGCTTGAACATGACAATTTTTACGAGTCCTAAACTCTAACGGCAACTCTTTCAAGTGGTATTCTATCACTTCAACCAAACTTAAGTTTCGATACCAAACCCTCCATATATCCTGACGTGTTAAATGGGAATGTAAACTCTCTTTTTCAATTTCCCAAGTTGCATTCACATTCGGCTCATTCATAAACACCAAACTACCTATCACTATGATTGTTAGTTGGGGTTAGTATAGCACATTTATATAAGCAATGCCAGCTTATTTTAAAAATAATTGTCATTAATCTCTCATCCTGTTTGTTCATCTTGAATTAAACTCCCTTGTCTTTTAATTTCTTTAACAGTTAAGGCATTACCCTGTTCCAGCTCTTGCAAATAGTTTGAAGGTGGATAACCGTAACGAACCAACATTTTATAGGTAGAGTGGGCTATAAAAATTGTATTTTCTGTTAAATTGATGAAGTGTTGGCTGAAATCATCCAAACTAATGTCTGTTAGTCCAAAAAACAACTGCAAAGCCTCTACAAAACGTATTCGATGTGGTCGATTGGGCTTGGCTTTGACAAATTTTCCTATCTGTTGGGGTGTAAAACTAAAATCATCAGGTATTATGCCTGGATATATTTTTTTGACCATACCTTCGGCATGATTACATTGATCACAGATGATTGTTTCTTGAAATTTAGTTAGTTCCACATCATTACGTTGATCCCACTCTACTGCATGATCATGATGACGATGCAAACCACCAACATCACGTCCCTTACCCTTCCTTAAAATTTGATGTTTTCCTCTTTGACAGGCAGGACAAACCCAGTCATCATCTACTGAATCCCAAATAGAGTTTCCTTCTCTAACTTTCTTTTGATGTTTATCCTTTACCTCTTCTTCTTCATAAAACATCAATAGTCCTCCTCAATGAACCTATCAAAATTTTCTAAAATAGACGGATTCTCTTTACAGTTCAGAACTTTAGATATGTTGACCTGAACTTGAGTGCCATAGATTGACTTCTTGCCTTCAAAAAATAATATGTTGCCTGGACGAATACGTTCATCCCTGAGTTCAAAAGATAAAATATCAACAAATCCTGTGTTGTCTTGCAACTCTCCCGTAAAACCTTTAGCTTTCCAAGTCAAATTTTTCTTACTAGTCCAATTTCTATTACTGGCTCTGGTTACTAGACCACAAATATAAACAGTATTACCATTTTTAGTGTTTTGTAAATTGGATAAATCCGTCCAATTATCCTCATCACCGTCAGTATTTTTAAGGGGGATGTGTGTTTTACAATATTGAATTATTTTATTACCATTCGAAGAGATAGGAATACCCAACACCTCAACTTCTGAGATAAAATTAGTTCGATAATCATTGCCGAAGGGCTTTAAAGCTCCTGACTTCCATAAAGCTGCAATTCTACTCTTGTTAACCTTTCTCTTCTCTACCTTGGATCTTAATTCCTCTAGTGAAGTATAAGGTTGATGTTTGATTATCTCTTTGATGGCTACTGCACCTAGTCCTTTAACTCCTTTGAATCCCAACCGTATCTTTTCACCCTCTAAAACAAAAGTTTCTTTGGATTTGTTAATGTCTACAGGCAAAATCTTGTCCAAGCCCAACTCTTTAATCACCTGTTCCAACTCATCGGGCCTTTTATTGAGGTAAGAGACAATGAATTGAGGATAGAAGTGGGTTTTGAAGAACATGGTGTAGTATGAAAGCATAGAATAGGCTCGACTATGTGACTTATTGAAACCATAACCAGCAAATTCCTCCAGTTTACTGGCTAATTCAGTGGCTTCATCCACTGTTAAGCCTTTTTCTGTCGATCCTGAGATAAACTTGTCAACCATTTCCTGTTTACTACGTTCTTGCTCCTCTTTGTTGGCTTCAGTAATCTTAACCAAGACTGTACGGAACAAATCTGTTTCAGCCAAGGTAAGACCACCGATTTTATGGGCTATCTCCATTACTTGTTCCTGATATATGATCTGACCGTAGGTATCTTTCAAGATAGGCTCTAATAGTGGATGGTCATACTCTATGTTGCCACTGTTTCTAGCTGCAGCATAGTGTTCATGGACATTTGCTTGCTTAGTGGCAGGACGATTAATAGAGTTGAGGGCACAAAGCTCATTCAGGTTGGTGGGGCAGATCAAAGCCAACATTTTACTCATACTGCCCGTATCAAATTGGAAAATACCTAGTGTTTTGTGATTTCCATTAGGTGGAAAGATGTTGTTATAGACATATTCATCGTCAAAAGGAATATGGTTAAGTATTTCCTGATCAGATAAATCCAATCTAATTAAATGTGAGTTGGGTGGATTGGATTGACGTATTAAGTCAATGGTACTTTGTAATATAGCCAGATTAGAGATGCCTAGCAGGTCAAACTTAAGAAGTTTTAAGACTTCGGTTAACTCTTTTCGATATAAGCCATCAGTCCATTCAGTAATTAAAGTTTCATTTTTACCTCTTTGCAAGGGTACTACATCTTTTAAGGGTTTGTTGGCTATGGCTATACCTGCAGCATGTTTGCCAATGGATCTTGGTTTGCCTTTGAACTCTTGAGTCAAGGGTAGCCAATCAGGAAACTTGTCAGATAAATTTTTGACTATTGGATCTTCGAAATCTTCGGCTTCTATTTGATCGTTGACACTGTTGGCTTCTTCATAGGGTATGCCGAGGGTTTTTCCTACCATTTTGCTGGCAAGTTTGGTCTGCATAGTGATGTTGGTGCCGATTTGGGCTACATTTTCAATGCCGTAACGATTAATAAAGTAATCTAGTATTTGTTGTCTTTTTTCATCATCGATGTCAATATCTATGTCTGGCATTGACTTTTTGTGTTCGTTCATGAATCTTTCAAAAGTTAAATTATGGACTAGTGGATCTATTTCAGTGATGCCTAGCATATAGGCTAGGAGAGATCCACCTGCAGAGCCTCTGGCTATACCTTTTAGGATTTTATTCTCTCTCATGTAGTCACAGAGGTCTGCAGTCATCCAGAAGTAGCCGAAGTATCCTTGATCTATGATTAACTCAGATTCACTTCTAAGACGTTGAAAATATTTTTCCTTGGTTGTGGTGTCCCAAGACAGAAAAAGCTCACTACGGTGATTACAGGAACGATAAATAAGGTCTTGGAGGGGGTTGTCTGAGTTTATGTCTGGCATCAAATAGTTTTGATGCATTTCTATGATATCTACAGCACATTTTTCGGCTATCCAATTGGTGTTTTCTAATCCTGTGGCAAAATCTTGTTCTGATATACTTAAGTCTTGACCATCTAATTTGAAATCTGAAACTTCCCTGGCCCAATAGTCCCACATTTCGTCGTAAGATTTAAGCCATGTTTCTTTAGTAGGGAATTTTCTACGTTCCATGTCATCATATTTCTTGCCTGTATTCATGGCATAGAGGAAATCATGGATCGGATAATCCTCGTCTTTAGCCCAGTGTGCATCCGACATGATGACGTGACGGATACCTCTCTCTTTGGCCTGTTTCAATAACTGATAGTTAATGTATTTTTGATCGGTGGATTCGGCTGCAGTCAATTCGATATAGAATCTATCTCCGAAGATGTTGGTGAAGAAATCCAATATCTCCTGCATTTTATTATTATTAAACTGTAAAGCACAGGTAGAAAAGATACTGCCGAAACAACCTGAGCCATAAAAGATGCCTTCACTGTGTTGTTCTATTAAGTCGTAGTCTATACGTGGCTTGTAATAAAACCCTGTACTGTTAGCTTTGGTGGTCAAAGCTATCATGTTTTGCCAACCGATAGTATTTTGAGCCAGGATAGTAGTGTGGTAATAGGCTTTTCCATTTAGCTGTTCCTCTTTAGAGGTTCTATCTTCGGCAAAATAGAATTCCTGACCCATAATAGGGTTGATATCTTTTTTTCTACATTCGTAATAAAAATCTATTAACCCCCTCATGGTACCGTGATCGGTTAAAGCCAAGTGTGGCATCTGATTTTCCACAGCTCGATCCACTAATTTACTGGTGGACATAAGACCATCCAATAAAGAATAGTCAGAGTGGACGTGAAGAGGTGTGTAATTCATTTTATTATTTCCTTTTTTAATAATAAAAAAGGCAACGGCTTGTTGCCGTTGCCTTGATGCTAGGAGATATTCGTTCGTACAACTATAGCATACTATTTCAACTCATAAAACAACCAAACTTTTTTATTTCATTCCCTTCTTGGCTCTTCTTATTTTTTCTGCATCACTTAAGCCACCAACACTTAATCTCTTATCCATTATAGTTTGTAGTGTTTTCAACCCTGCATTAACCACTTTAGTTTCTTCAATTTCGTCATCATATAAATTAATTTTTTCCTCTAGTTCATTTAAAATTAAATCTCTATGCAAGGCTTGTTCTGATAATTTATACTGACCCTTTATATCTATAGAGGTGTCAATATGCTTTCTTAATTTCCCCAAACGAGGAACTTCATTATTATAATAAAATTCTGAATCTAAAACACATTCAATAATAAAAGTAGTGGCATTGGGAACTTCTAATACTAACCAATCCCCCCTATAGATATCACTATCCACTTTCTCTATGGTAGCTACATCTCCGACAATTAAACCATGATTTGAACTTGTAGTTATTGTAATTCTTTCTGATTCTGTAAATCTTTCCTGACTTGATTGATGGTAACCACTAATATTTACTGCCGTTCCTAACTCACTAATTCTTACAGTAGGACTATCAACACCATCTAAATCTAATCTATTTTTATAATCTGTAGTTTGTAAAGTTACCAATATATCCTTGACATCAACCCTACCTTTAACAAAAAACCCTGTTATATATCTATCCACCTTTCCATCCTTACCTGTCGGGCCTGAAGTGTCAGCTTCAAAAGATTCCCCTACTGCTGGAGAAGAATCTGACCCTAAAGTTGTCCAATCTAAGGTAGGCATAGTGCCTAAATCTGTAATCCTATAATTTTTTCCTTTTCTAATGGCACTAACATTAAAAGGACTTGAGAATACATAATTATTACTATCTGTTAAAATCTTTGTCCCTGATTTAGGTTGAACATTAAAATATCCAGTAGTTGCATTTACACAAATATATTCTCCACTTAATAGCCCATAACCAGAATCATCATAAATTGTAACTATATCATCAGTAGAAATATCATGATTACTAGCCAATACCCTTAATGTATTACGTGATTCACCAGCTACCGTAATGGTATCAGGATAATATAACCCACCAGCTACTATTGGTTTAAGGGTTCCACTAGCCTTTAAAGTAAACCTAAGTTCCTCTTGTTCATCTAAATTATCTAAATAAAGATAAGGTCTATTTTGACTGTAAACACGACCATGTAGGGTTGGATTTTCTATTATTGCCTTATACTCTTTGTCAGAATTGTTCAAATTATAAATTGATATAGTGTCTGAATATTGATAATTTTCCCCTATACTTCCAAAATCAATAACTTCTGGAGCTATAACACTACCTACATTTGTAACACTTGTTTCACTTTCAAGACTTGTATTCTCTTCAATATAGACCACCTTACTATAAGGGCCAATTGTCAATTCATTAGAGTCATCTTTATTTAAAGTAATAGAAAGACTAATTCTTTTTGCCCCTGAAGATTTAAATTTAGCTACTAGGTTTTTAGTATTTAAAGCTGTACTGTCCTGTAAAACATAATCTGTAGTAGCTGTGGCTGTTGTCCAAGAATTAGTAGAAGAATTAAAGTTATCAATTGTCCAACCCCAAACATCAGTCCGAAAAACACCTGATGCATTAACCACATCATCGGCAAAATAAATAGAGGTATTACAAAAAACAAACAATGTTTCATCATCTGTTGGGCTTTTATAGCCATAATAGTCTTCAGGGAAAACTTTAAATTGAGGTTGAGCCAACTTATGCCCCATTCCCTCTATCAATAAATCTTTTCCAGCTTCAGGATCACTAAAAATTTTAATCAAGCCAGGTATTGTCTTAATATTTTTTTTACCATTAGGATAGGTTGTTTCGATATATGCATCTGAACCATTATTTACATCACCAGCATTTTTAGCTTCTGTATCTATATTATAATTATAAAAAGTTCCAATATAAGTGACACCATCAGATTGTTTAATAAAAGGAGTGGAAGAATCATGAGAGAAAATAGAAATACTATTTTCAGAAGATCCATGATATTTTAACTCTACTTTAAAACCAGTAGATGAATAAACAGATGATGAATCAATTTCACCCGTCATATATCCACTGTTGTATGATACAGATCTGGCATTAATGGGGGTTTTTTCTATAGTTATACCACCGTCATCAATTTTAGGGGGTTTAAATGAATTAGTTTCTGTTTTAAAGTTATGAACCAAAGAAGATCTTCTTTTTGCTTTCTGATTGAAACTACTAGGTATCTCAAAATCTATTCCTACGTAACCTAAATTATTTACCTGTCTATAAACACCAACTGCATTGGGGTTAGAGTTGCAATATATTCTAAGAATATTACCCATATTTTCAGAAGCAGTTTGTTTAAAAGAAGGAGAAATATCAACCTTTACAATTTTATGTGTATAGAAAACTTTTGAATGAGAATTTTGAACATCACTACTTTTACTTAATAACCAAAAAGGTTTAAAGGTTATATTATTCTCTTCTCCCACATTAAAGAAATCATTTATATTCGGATCTACAGGTATACTAATGCCTTCATCTATTTGAGTTCCATTTTTTAACTCAATATCTGTTATGTATAAATCAGATTCACCCACATTAGTTAATAAAAATGAAATCTGACTTGACCCACGATTAGGTATTTTATCAAATGTTATTTTTTTAGAAATTTCAAATTCATTTTTAAAATTAGGATTTTTAGGATTACGTACATGAATTTGTGGATAAAGAACATCAACACTGACTGGAACAGGATGTTGTTTATATATCAAATTTCCACTGTCATCATAATCTTGTGGTACATTACATTCAATTTCTAATTTAGAACGAATAAAGTTTTCACCAAAATTATTCTTATTGAACAATAACTTAAACTTTTCTTGACTTTTAGCTGCTATGGATATACCCCTACCTACTTTTCCGTCCTCACCTGTTGGGCCATCATCAGAAGCTGTAAATGTTTCACCTACGGCTGGATCAGAATCTGCCCCTAAATTTGTCCAATCTGCATCAGACATATTTCCCTTATCGGTAATTGTATATCTTTTACCCTCTTCAATTAAGCTAACATTAAATTCATTTAACTTATTAAGGGTATTAAACTCACTACCAACAATGGCATCTTCAGGCAGAGTAATTACTTCTCCAGTGGTTGAATTAACATAACCTATGTTGGGGTAATCAAATATTGTTGGCCCATATTCAAAGCCAACATCCTTAATACTATTTACATGTAGGGCACCACTACCTGTATTCTTTACAATTAAATCTTCTGTTGCACTAATTGTTTTAAATTTTGCTGTAGTGACAGAAACCCCACCTAAAGCATCGAAAGCTTCATTATCAACAATTTTCCAAACAACACCAGAAACTTTAATGACCACTATTGCAAAATCATTATAAACACTTGAATGAGATGTTATGCCTTCATATAAACCAGGATTATTTGCCCAAGTTCCTAAAACTGCAATTATTTCGTGTATACCATTAAAAGAATGATGATTAGGTATCGTACTACCATTTGTTTGTGATTGTTGAAAATAATTAATTGGTGTTGTTGATGGGTTTATTGAACAACCACTAAAAACTATATGTTGACCAGACCCTATACCTGGAACATCATTATATTTTACAGTTTTCCCTATATTAGATAATATATTGGCAAAAGTATTACCACTATTAAGTGTTCTAATAATAGCTATAGTATGGCCTGGTTGTGTGAAATAATAATGCCCCCAACCTACAGTCGTTTTAGTTGGAGAGTTACTTACTAAATCACCCACTGTA
>CEPZ01209631.1_pt1 | contig 18739 bp, 9 predicted proteins | sample 530461 | NCBI WGS metagenome assembly CEPZ01 (sample SAMEA2620106, study PRJEB7988) | marine metagenome | isolation source: saline water (ENVO:00002010), including | reverse complement strand
GAGTTACGGCCCCTTGTGGAACGATGAATCCCAGACACCGTGGTACCACTACCAAGATGGCAGCAGTAACTGGCACCAAGGGTGGTATGATGACAGCCTCTCACTTTCCCTTAAATACGAGTTGGCCATCGACGAAGACTTGCTGGGTATCGGTATTTGGGCACTCGGCTATGACGGAACTGAACCGGAGTTATGGGGAGCGCTGGCTGATCACTTTGGCGCTTCTGCTCCGCCCACAACTCCCACCAATCTGAGTATCATCAATATAGGCGACGGCTCGGTGCAAATCAACTTCTCTACGCCAAGCGGCGCCAGTGAGTTTAACATCTACAGCTGGTTAGCAGGCAGTTCAGAGTTGCTCGCAACCTTTTCAAGTGAACCTGTAGTCTTGACCAATCTAACAGAAGACGAACTGTACTACTTCCAAATATCAGCAGAGAACGAGTATGGCGAAAGCCCTATGACAGAAGTGCTGGGTGTAATACCAACTTCTGAGGAAGTTCCTATCCTGGTGGTAAACGGCTTCGACCGTGTTAACGGCACCACCAACACATTTGATTTCATTCGCCGCCACGGTCCTGCCATTCAAGCCGCCGGGGTTGCCTTCGACGCCTGCGCTAACGAAGTTGTGGAATCAGGCAGTATCAATTTGAACGATTACTTCATTGTTGACTGGATTCTGGGCGAAGAAGGAACAGCTACCAGCTCCTTTACAGCGGCTGAACAAGCAGAGGTGATGGACTTCCTCGAGGCAGGGCGGGGACTATTTGTTTCAGGTTCAGAAATCGGTTACGATCTGGTGGCTGAGGGAGATGCTGCTGATTATGCTTTCTACACCGATTATCTGAAGTCAGTTTTTGTCTCTGACGCGGCAGGCGGCCAACAGGGAACTTATGAAGCATTCGGCACTGACGGAGGAATCTTCTCCGACTTTTCCAGCGTTACCTTTGACAACGGAAGTCATGGCACTTATGATGTGGACTGGCCGGATGGGATCAAACCTACCGCTGGATCTGCCATAAATCTTAAATACAACAATGTGGATTATTCCACAAAGGGAGGAGCAGGAATAGAGTACATCGGAAATTTCGGGGGAAGTTCTTCTCAGGGAGGAGTGGTACATCTTGCCATCCCTTTCGAGACCATCTACCCGGAGGAGAGCAGGAACGCTATCATGTCCGAAATGCTGAACTACTTCTACACGAACCTCCAATTAGTGACTGATCCAACACCGTTGCCACAAACTCCGAGCATCACTGCCATTTACCCCAATCCTGCAAATCTCCAAGTCAATATATTGATCCAGATCTCTCAGGGATTTCAGGCAGAAACATCTATTATCAAGATCCTTGATATTCTTGGACGGTCAGTGGCTGAAATTCCTCTAACCGCTTTGCCGACCACCGGGGGCGAACTCACTGTAAAATGGAATGGAAAGACGTTTGCCGGAGAAATGGCAGCATCGGGAACTTACACCGTACTGCTTAAATCAGGTGGTCAGAGCTACGCCCGAAAGTTTACTCTACTGAAATAGTTGTGCCAGTTTAACCAATCCTGCACAAATTGATCACCTATTGGTTCCATCCGGTGAAGTCAGTGCTTATGCCAAACTAACATATCTCTTTTACTTTAGGAGCACCATCTTCTTGGTCTGCACAAAATCTCCAGCCTCTATTTGGTATAGATAAACTCCTGCACTTACTTGGGTATCTTCAATATTTCTTCCATCCCACATAACTGTCTGTATTCCCTTATTCATAATCTGGTCTACAACTTTTTTTACTACTCTACCCTGGATGTTAAATATAGTCAAATGAACCATACTTTCTTTTGGTAAATCGAAGAGAATTGTTGTTTGCAGATTAAATGGGTTAGGATAATTCTGTGATAATGTATAGTAAAGTGGAGGCCCTCCCATTTCTATATAAATATTTATTGCATCTCTTATTGAATATAAAAGAGACCAGACATTGTTACCAGGGCATGAAGTATCATTGTCTGGATAATCTCTATGACCGAGAAGAACATAAGGATTATAGTCATATGTTTCAGAAATCCACGCGTAAAGTTTGACCAGCGAATCTCTTGAAGCTTGAGTAAGTTGATCATTACAATACAATTCCGGTGGATGATAACACCCTAGAACACATACACCAATATTGCCCGTGTTATGGCTAAGCACATGAGCACCAATTACTGTCTCAGGTCTCCCTTGATAAATGTTACCTGCTCGATCAACAACAAAGTGATAACCAATATCACTCCATCCACGGACAATCTGATGAAAGTCTTGAATAGCCCTCATCTGAATTTTCCCTTCTTCAATATTCGAGGCGGAAAATCCCGCCGCATGGTGAAGAGTTAACTTTGTAAAGTATGGGTGATTTGTATAACCATGTGTTGGGGGTTGAGCTCCCCACTCTTCTCTGGTAATAATACGGGGTTTTTGCAAATCATGTGGTGTTACTTTGGGGATTTCAGATACAATGGGATATTCTTCATTATCTTCAAGAAACAGGCCAACACTTAGTATCTCTATGCTACCCTGCTGAACGGAAGTGTTATATTCATATCGCATGGATGATTTGGCCAGTTCACCCCTGAACCAGGCAATGGAACGGTACGAAAACGGCTCAGTAAACAGTTGGGCGTTTTGCCACTCCGACCAGTTACCATTATCATATTGAAAACGGAGAGAAACATCTGGAATATTTTCCGAATAAATGTGGATAGCTACTCCTTCAATATTACCCATATTAGTATAATCCTCGGTAACACCGATGAGCTGTACAACTTGTCCTGACCTTAATACGCGGGAGACTATCTGACTTGATATTTTCTGAGCGATATCAGAGAAACAAAATCCAGATTGAGGAAAGATAACAATAATTAGATAAACAAAGATGACACTTAGTTTTTTATTCATGAATTACTTATATAACAAATCTTTAGAAAATAGCTTTCTGATGATAAAATTACCTTCTCTCTTGCGAACAGTAAATCTGGGGATTTCGTGTAAAGGGAGACTAAAATTTAATCCCCATGGATATTCGTTGGACTCCTTCTAACCTGCTAAAATCAGAATAGGAATAATCTATCTTAATAATTGTAGGACTACTCTTTAACCTATAATGAATCCCTCCACCAAGTGTAAATCCCTCTTCGGCACCTTCTCTGAACAGGTTTGCATGTCCACCCCGGAGGAAAATAGTCTCACCCATTGCCATTTCAAACCCAGCGTTAACCGCTTCACTGTTATCGTTTGGATGCAGTGCATCCACACCAAAACTAAGCCGCAATGCATTGGTCTTTATAATCTCTCCTGATAATCCTACACGAAACATGAGTGGAAGAGGAAAATAATCTGTCTCATACATGGCATTTACAAATTCAACGTTTCCTTGGTTCTGAGGATCAGGATCAACACTTAATTTTTGATCCCGTCCAGACAGTCTCATATAATTACCATAATTGGCAAGGCTTGCCCCCAATCGGACTCCCCACGGTGTGATGAACAGAGCACCTATATCCACAGCAAATGCATCGGCGGTGGCATGCCAAATATTCTGTTGAATATATTTAATATTTGCACCTATAGAAAACCTGTCAGTTAAAGTTCTAGCAAAAGCAAGATTGATTGCCAGATCTTGTGCATCCCAATATTCTCCAGTGCCCTCCGGGTCAGTTACCGTACGAACGATCTCTTCAGGAACAGATAAGTTTGTGATGCTCATCCCTAGCACACCTATACTACGAATCGGTAGTGCAAGAGCCAAATAATTATAACTCACTCCTGCCAGCCAATCACTTTCAACAAACATGGATTCGATCCTTTTTACAGCGGTTAACCCAGCAGGATTCCAGAACATAGAACTGACATCTCCTGGCATCGCTGTAAAAGCATTCCCCATAGATGATCCTCTTGGATCTACACCAATCTTCAAGAATTGTGCTGCAGTGGTCCCTGTTTTGGTGATCGTCTGCACGTTATCCAATTGGGACCAACCAAAGTTCCCAAAGACAAGTAGGCATAAGAGTTGAATCTTGATAGTTGACTTCATCTTTTTTTTTACTTTTTCATTATTTAATGACACCAAGACGACCAATCTTTTGCCCCAATTCTCCGGCATCCACGTGAAAGATATAAACACCATAAGCAATTGGGAAATTATCTTTCGTCGTCAGATCCCAAAATTCCTTACCATCATCAAGATCAGATTGATGATACAGGGTTTTTACTAATTCACCTGACATTGTATATATACGAATCGTACACTCTGTAGGTAAATGGTTGAAATATACCCGTCGAGGACCACGGTCTCTCGGATTTTGGCGATCTAGTTGTTCCAAAACATTAGTTACTACGTAGGGATTTGGAACTACCGATATTTGATCTAAACTTGCTTCCCCGAGCTGATTGTCTATATAAGATGCCTGTGTAGCAAAAGTATATACATCATCTTCATAGAATGGGCGGGAAGTAAAGACATAGAAAATGTCATCTTCCGTCGGAAGAACAGGTGTTCCCTCACTTGGTTCAAAGAATTTAATCATCCAAGTTGGCGATCCAAATCCCTCTCCCTCAAACAACACGATTTCATCGTGCGTGTCCCAGGTATCATTGCTTACATCGGGCGGTTTTTTGATAATTGCAAACCTCTGCTTTTCGGGAACCATGCCCATAGTGGTTTTATATATATTGAATGGAGTAAAAATGCCTGAATAAGATCCTGTGTCAACAATTGATGATGCAAAACGAACTTCATAATCTGCCGGATAAGAGTTCCCACCTTGTGAATACACTCCGACAACTGCAGTATAATTTGTCGGACTTAATGCATTCCATCCCGTCTTTGAAATGTCAATCTCCAAGGGTTGGTCTTCAACAAAGATCTTCATCCCATCAAATACAGGATTCGCTTCTTCATTATCTATCAACTGGCTCTCAAAAATCGGTAAGTAGGTATACTTGGCAAAATAGAGGATTCCATCCTCCAAATCTCCAGTAGCGAGGGCTTTTATACGACCGAATTCTGCATCAAGTTCATAATCTACATCTCTGTTATAGATATTTACTTCTGCCGTATCTGTAAGATAAAAAGTACTATCATTGATATTCTTATGAGAAAGAGAGATAAATTTATCTACATTGGCGATAAACTGATCATCTATGAGTTTCAGGTCCTCAATGGAAAACCGAGTTGGCGACTCCTGAAAAGTTACTTTAAATGTATCCTGATCTTCTATTTTCATAGGATCGATAATCTCAACTCTCAGGTTCCCTGTAGCAATTCCCGATAGGTGTAAAATATCATCATCTATTACTTGTCCTTCCACATATCCTGCAGCGGGAGAGCGAGGAATGATCTGTACTGTATTCACATCGAGGAAAATTTCGTTCGATTCAGGATTTAGTGTAATCAGTTTGGAACATTCTGCGGGAGCTATCTCCAAGCTATCATCTCCATGATCATAAGAGACAACGGCATAGTAATATGTTTGACCGTTAATCACATTGTTAGAGTCCACAAAAGAGTGCAGGATTCCAGTATTGTTGCCAAGGTTATAGGGAATACCATGCCCGGTATAAAGAATATCACTTAAACCGCTATATTCATTATCAAGGTCAAATCGGGCAGGGGCTCCTCCCACCATTTCTAGTGGAGTAAACAGAAAATTCGAACCGTAAGCGTCTGTGATTGTTTGCTGATCCAAGAACTGCGGATCGGTGCTGCGATAGATAACATACCCCTCAAAATCTTCTGTTTCTGAAATTGGATCCACAGAAGATTCCGCCACGTCATCCCAGTAGAAGGTCACCTTCTCATCACCTGGAACAGCTGTGACCTTAGGTTTTTCAGGAGGTTTTGCAAATTGATAATTCCGCTCATATATGCTTTGAGCTGTCACAGCATTCAATGTAAGATCTTGATAATTTTGTCCTACCAACAATGCGACTGAAAACCGCCGAGCTTCTCCAGCAGGTAGATCAATCGGTCCTGAGCTGTAGATGAAAATATAATCTCCGGCCGTATTAGCATTTGCAGAATCAAATACTCCCGGAGTCAAAAAATCTTCGAATACGTGATGATCTTCTGATATGGTGTTATTTCCTCCGAACACAGGTGAGGAAAATCCTGTTAACCCCACCATATCCGCCTCGTCCAAGTCAGTCCATTCGTAATTAGGTTCTCCAGGTTCGCGGATATCAAAAGGATCTCCTGCGGTTGGCTCACCATCTCCTTCACCTTCGTCGCCAGTATTAGGAAGACCGTCAACTCCAACATCATGTTTTTCAACATCCCAATCTAAATCGTTATCGATTCCGTCACTCCGGCTTTCGTCTATCATATTATCATCGTCGTTATCTATACCATCATATGGGTTCCCTGGACTCTCCAGAAATTTATAGCCAAAATACCCCGGGGGACGTCCAGACACATCACTGACTCCATCTTCATCCCAGCAGTACACCATATTTATATCTTGATCAAAAAAGGAGAGGTCATCCTGCCAGTTTGCCCATCCGCCAACATGGGGATCACCCCACATTCCAAATATGACTTCCTCAAGATCTTTGTCACTGACATTAGTAACTTTGTAAATAAGAAAAATAATATCTTCAGCTAAAGGGTTGGACCACTGGTAATACCGACATTCAATTTCAATTCCAAGTCCTTTACGGGTAGAATCGTTGCTGATTGGATAATATTCAAATTCCTTGTTAGTTCGGTCGTCCACCACAAAGAAGCTTTCCATATCAGAATTAGATGCACCTTGTTTTAGAGCCCCGGGCCAAACAAATTCCTTTAGATTCTCATTGTACCACCCTTCAGGCCAGCTGTCTGGTTTACCATCACCATCGCGGTCCACATCATTTGATGTGGGGATATAATTGCTGTTAGGATCCGCATAAGGAACAAGCTCATTGTTATATGCAAGAGGCTGCCATCCCCAGAATTCTTGACCATCAGGTGATACTTCACCTCCCAGAGAAACCAAACCATCACTAATGACTCTCGCTACCCAGACAGTGTCGCCCTCCTCGTTGATAACCGGATTTCCAAGTTCATCGGTCTTGATGTAAGCATCCTGATGGCTGGATGGAGTCACTTCAACTTCTGCGCAAATAAACGGACCAAATTCATATCCATATCCGAGTCCTTCCCATACAATATCGGAAGTATGATTTCCTGGGCTGGAAATAGATCCAAAATTCCAGATTTCAGCGGAAATCTTATTACCTACAAGAATAGCTTTTTGCCGTCTAAGTATCTGCGGGTCATCTTCATCATCCAACTGTCTCATCAATGCCGTGTTACGCCAGTCGTAGTAGTCGCGGTATTTCCACTCAGGCCAATCCTTTTCTGGCACAAGTTCGTGCATGGCTGTATTATCTTTCTTTCCAAAGAACTTCCATTGACTGGAGAGCGTATTGAAAGGAATAATTATTAATAAACTTATCAAAAGAAGAAAAATAGAAGTTCTTGAAATTTCTATTTTAAGCTTCATTTACAAACAACTCCTGATTAACATTAAAAATCCAGTGAAAGCCCCATCTGTACTGATCGGGGAGTACTATAGTAATGAGGTCTAACTTGATATTCTTCCCAGGTATGAACACCGGGCTCGCCATAATGTTCTATAAATGCTTCTGTTTCCTGATTGGTTCGATTTATAAAAGTATAACCAGATCTACCAGTATCATCATAAACGTATCTTTCATTTCTCGTATCAAAAAGATTAAAAATTTTGGTAAATATAACCACATTCATTTTCCCCACATTCACGGTTTTATACACTCTGACATTTACACTTTTCTGCCAAGGTTTTCGAGCGCTATTAGATTCAGGGACATAATTAGCATTGGGGATATCTGGCGTATAAGGCCAACCGCTTGAAAGTTTACCGATTACACTGATGCCCCAGTTATTTGGATCACTGATAGTGATAGTAGCGTTAAAAACATGCCATTGATCCCAATTAAGGGGAACAATTCTTTTCTCCTCTTCTTCCCCTGTCAATGCGTTGAAGTAGAAGGATCCAGAGTTAACATCATTTCCATCGGTCATCTGATAAGCATAATCAATAAAAGCAGACGTCTTAGAGAAACGATCGTACCGTTTTGTTAAGCTGATAGCAAAACCCTTCACCGTTGCATAATCTTTGTTCAGATAAATGCTATAGGAAGCAGGTCCGTAAGTTGGGGATTGATAATCTATGGACTGAACGGCAAGCAAATCCCGAATGTCCTTGTAGTAAGCGCTCACATCAACTGCTATAATGTGAGACAGTTGTTGCTGAAGTCCAAACTCATACATTACTGTCTTTTCCGGCTTTAAATTACTGTAACCGATCGTCGGTGACAGATTAGCACCAAAAATGCTGGTTTTGTAAAGTCGTCTCAGCGTTGGCATTTGATAAAAATGTCCATAGGAAAAGTGAAGAACTCCGCGATCCGTGATGGGAAATGAAACACCTAGTCGTGGTGAGATCATTGATTTGGGTTTGGCTTCCTCTCTTTCTCCCTCGGGATTTAACTGATCCACAATGTAATTATCATTAGGATCAAAATAATCGTACCGGATACCCGCATTTACAACCATGTTAGTGTATTCAATTTTATCCTGAATGTAGGAAGAGGCAAAAAATGCATTTTTGTTATAATAGTTATGGCTCGGGGAATCATTCGCAGGAAGAACCGTGGGTACTGGGTAATCATAACCATCATAGAGAACGGTGAAATTGTTTTCTTCAAGATCATCCAGTCTACCACTAACACCTATTTTTATCTCATGTTTACTGGTAATCTGGCTGGTCAGGTCAAATTTACCTCCTTTGGATATAGACTCCCGGTAATAATGACCCATCTGTGTACCTCCGAAAACGAAGGTCGTAGTCGGAGGAGCTCCCTGAATAGTATTTGTAGAAACATATCTTTCATCAAATGGGTCTTCATAAACATATTGGCTAAAATCCGTAGTAGAATAAAACACGTTTGCTTCATAAAATGTTTTTGTGAAGACTTGGGATAACTTTAGAGAAAAATTGTCATTTGCAGTAAAGTGATTGTAAGTGCCATCAGGATTGTATTTGTACGCATGGTTATATGATTTCCAATTGCGTTGATCGTGAAGCATCTGTGTCGACACTTTCAACTTAGGGGTAATTCTAAGAGTTAGTTTAGTAAGCATATTCAAACTGTTTGACGGATTCATAGGTACATATTTATTATCACCACCTAATTCAATATACCAATAATCAGATACCCTGAAATCTGCATAATCATCCGGCAGATGCTCCCGTTTCCCATATAAATATCCGTCACTATTACTGTATCGTCCACTTACGTTAAAAGTGAATTTCCCCCCGGTAGAAAGCAGAGGTACCGGACCATTAAGCGTTCCTTCAATAACTTGATTGGATAAATAATTTACCTCGTCAATATTCATAAAAATCTTGGTATCACTAGAGAGATAATCACCGGTATACATGGAAAAACTGCCTTCGTATGTTGGACCTCCCTCTTTGATCTCAAGATTAACAATTCCACTCATGGCATTCCCATATTCCGCATTAAAGGCACCACTTACAACTCTCATCTCCTCAATAGCTTTATTGGCTACATTGGTGGCAAGGGAATTTGTGAAAAAAGGATTAGTTACTGATATTCCATCTATGTAATACCCAACTTCATTGTATCGACCGCCTCTTATATGAAGCTCTCCACCTGCACCCTGGTTTACTCCTGCTTGTGTAGTTAAAACACCCAAGAAGGTTTCAACCGGCATATCTTTAATATCCTCAGCTGTTCGAGTTTTTTGAGATGCTGTTAGATCCTTCTGGATCAATGGTCTTTCTGCTACCACTATAACCTCTTCTCCCTCAATATCTTCCTGTTTTAAGGAAAAATCTTGCCGAGTTGTCCGATCCGTATAGACGCTTAAACCCTTAATCGTATGCTTAGCAAATCCAATATAAGATACATGAAGCGTATAACTCCCCGAGGGTATATTTAAAATGACATATTCACCATTCAAATCAGTCGCAGCTCCTAGTGATACTTCTTCAATAATAACATTAACTCCAGGAAGAGGTTCACCCGTTTCTGCACTAATAATTCTACCAGAAACTTTGCCGCTTGCAGCAAAAAGATTAGATGTTAATAAAAGAAGGATAAGAAACTGACGGTTCAGATTCACAAAACAATTCCTTTCCAATTTTTCGTCCTTCATATCAAGTTGAATTTATTGCAATCGATATGACAAAGTCAAAAGCAAGTTAAGATATAATTATTAGAGGATTTTACTTGACTATGGCTGTAAAAAATCGATAAACTAATCTACACAAAATAAATCAAAAAGAAAAAGGAGGTAAGGATGAGAAAAATAGTTACTGGTCTTTTTATTATTACTTGCACGGTATCTTTTGTTTTCGCTGGAGATTTCGTACAATCTGGTGTTGCTCCCTCGTTCATAACTGAGACGGGTGACAGTCTGTTTGGCGGAGATCCCTCTGGTGTTTCTCGTGGATCTCTGGCAGGTACCGATCTAGATGGCGACGGCCTCAACGAAGTTTGGGTGTCCAGTTATTCAAACGGTGGCCAAGTATTCTGCTTTGAAGAAGCCGGAACGGATACGTTAGCCTTCGTGTGGGCATCTGCCGAAATAACCGCAGATTATTCTACACCCCGCGATGTGCATACCGGAGACCTGGATGGCGATGGGAACGGTGAAATCATCTTTCACGTTGGACGCTGGACAGGAGAGTCTAATCCTGATGCAGGGCTGCATGTTTACGAATGGGACGGTACAGATAACGGGTACGGTACAGAAGCCGCTTTTCGGGTTGACTTTTTTAGTGCATTGAATGATTCACTTGGTGAATCCCGTGTTGAAGGATTCTCCGTTGGAGACATTGATGGTGACGGACAGGATGAGATTCTTCTTGCAAATAATGGGGGATCGGATCCGTATTATGGGACTCAGGATGGTTCAACTCCCTACTCTGAAGATCGGTTCATCATTTTGTCCGTAGACGGCGAAATTGGCGGTTTTGGTGCCACCATTGTGGAAGAATATTCCATGGCACCCCGGGATGTCGATAAAGACGGCGTTAGAGAAAATGCCCTGGGTGGTGGAAGCCCTCAGGAAATTATTATCTGTGACACAGATGGTGATGGTAATTTGGAAGCAGCCTGTTTCTCGTGGAATAATCTGGCAATGTTCTTTATTGAAGCAACCGGTCCTGATGCTTACACCATTGGCGACACAACATACCGTAAACTCGGGATTTCCGATGACTGGACTCTGGGCGCTTCTGCTGCAGATAATGACGGCGACGGAAAAGACGAAGTCTATGTTACCGGTTACTATGATGGAAGCTTGTTTGTGATCACCGACTCTGATGGTGATGCCACGAATCTTGACACAACGGGCGGCCCTGGTGATTGGACCGGCAATAGTGAGATTGCTATTATTCACGAATTTGGTGGCGGCGGCGGATTTGGTACTTCAACCGGCGCGGGCTTTACAAATTCGGGCATGGGTGGAGTTATTCATGGTGGAACAGCCGGAGTGAGCGACATTAACTTGTTTGAACTTGCCGCTGGAGGAAACCCACTGGATTCTTCAAGTTGGACTCATAGCTCTTATGCTCTTGACGATGCAACTTCCGGTTGGGGTTTCAAAGCTAAAGCGTGGTTTCCGGGAGATGCAGATTTCGGAGTTCTATTGCCTTACCAAGCTGTCAATGATACTCTTGAAAGCGGTGAACTCGATCCAGCTGGGAACCGTGTCTTTCGTCTAGCTGAATATGATGGATCCGTTACCGTTCGAGATATAACGTTCATTATGCCGGAAGATTACAAACTGGCACAGAACTTCCCGAATCCATTCAACGCCACGACAAGGATTGAGTACAGTCTTCCTCTTCAGAATACGATTTCTCTGACTATTTACAATATGTTGGGGCAGGAAATTGTGAAGCTTGTTGACAGGGAATATCAACGTGCAGGCAACTACTCTGTCTTGTGGAATGGCAAAGATGCAAACGGGATGAATGTTACAAGCGGCATGTATATCTATGCGCTGAAGTTTGGAAACTTTGAAAAGTCCAAACAGATGATGTTGCTTAAGTAAATCTTAACTAACCATAAAAAAAGCCCCTTGATCCAAGGGGCTTTTTTTATTTATATAATGAATGGGTAAAATAAGTTGCACTGTCAAAAGTTGATCTAAGTACAATTTAAATCTATTTTCACGTTCATTAAAACTATTAACGTTAAATTTCATCCGATTTAGTTATCTTAAATGCAAACCATTAAATAATTCTGTTCATTTAATACTGATATAAAATGATAATTATGTTAAAGAGATTGGGACTTTTCTTGACAATCTGTTCGTCCCTTCTTTCTCAACAAAATAAAGAATTCCGTGCTACATGGGTGATTACCTGGGATCACATAGACCGAAATGCTCCAGCTCATATTAATAAGGCACATGTTCAAACGATCATGGACAACCATAAAGAAGCTAATATGAACGCGGTGCTGTTTCAAGTCCGTCAAGGTGGGACAGCTTACTACACATCGTCCTATGAACCGTGGGGATATTATGCTGGGTATCAGTATCCAGGGTATGATCCATTGGAGTATGCAATTCAGGAAGCACACAAACGAGGTTTAGAACTCCATGCGTGGTTTAATGTTTTTCAGTGTTCCAGTACTTATGAAGGTGCACCAGCTGCCGAACACCCCGAATGGATTTGCCGTGATCAGGATGGTTACAGTATGGATTCTTATCGCTCCTTATCCCCGGGCTTGGAAGATGTGCGAGCGTACACTATTGATGTGGCTATGGAAATTGTCAATAATTACGATATAGACGGCCTTCATCTGGATTATATCCGTTGGAATGAACATTCCAACAGTCTGCGTGGAGAAGTAAGTCATGAAAAAGAACTCCAAAGGATGGACGGCATCATTAGCGACGAAGAGTTAGAAGCACTAAACAATAACCGTTCCGGAAGGTATCTTTATGACTATCTGCATCCATACTCGGCAGGAGTACCTGACGGCTTTTTCTCATGGGAAGAATGGTGGCGCGGGTCAGTCACTGAGTTTGTTAACACTCTTCACGACTCTATTCAAGTTGTAAAACCACATGTTCGTCTTTCTGTGGCCGCTTTGGGAAAATATAACTGGTCAGGATGGCAGGGATACGGCTCCGTCTATCAGGATGCCGCTTTATGGTTCAATGAAGGATATATTGATCAACTCATGCCTATGCATTATCACTGGTACAGTGCGGAAAGCTTTTACGGAATGCTGGAGGGTAATTGTCCAGAATGTTGGGGACAGTATATTCAACCCGGTATCAATGACGGACTACTATTCACCGTGGGTCCCGGATCATACATCTTCGAAGAATATAATGTCTGGGACAATCATGATCCCATTGTAGAAGCTTGCCGTACCATTCCATGGGTTGATGGATTTCAGTTTTTCAGTTATGGATCCTGGGATGATCGTGATTACTGGTATTCCGCCGGCAACTCCTTTTTCAGCAAGAAAACAAAGATAAGAAATATCCCGGGCAACTACGGGTCAACACCAGAAGCTCCCAGCCTTATATTAACCTACATCGATTCGGTTACCCATGATCTTACGATCATACCATCCAATTCCAATGAAAACAGGTGGTCAATTCTTTACCGCTCAACAGAAGAATTAATAAACTCTGATGAATCTGAAATTATTGATATTCACTTTGGTGGTGAACCCTATACGATCCAATCAGATTTTTCAAATGTCCAAGATTCTACTGCCCTGTACATTGCTACTCAAGCTGATCGATCCAGGAATGAATCTGACCCATCCAATATTGTATTTGCAAGCAGAACACCCTTGCCCGCTTCCTATTCACTCGGTTATAACTTTCCCAATCCATTCAATTCTACAACAGTTATTCCTTTCTCACTTCCAGATTTGGGGGTTGTCCAACTGGATATTTACGATTTGATTGGACGCCACGTAATATCACTTGTAGATAATCCTTTTATTCCAGGTGAACATACCATTATTTGGAATGCAAGACATAAAACAGGATTTCCAGTTTCATCTGGTGTATATATTTGTAAGTTAAGTGTAAATGAATACATGCAAGCTATACCTATGATATATATAAAATGAAGTGATGTACAAAACCCACACACACACTTGGTATCTATCGCTTGTTTTTGCTACACTATTTGCGATCTCATCACTTTCTGGGCAGGTCTCTCTTCAGAATCGTACCATTCTTGACGTTCCGGAGAGGGCTCAGCTTCTGACTTCACATGCTGGAGAAGTCGTCGGCTACTGGATAGAAGATGAACTCTCTCTTGGGCCAACAATCACGAAGTATAAAAATGAACAAGTACTGAAGGTTATATCCACCACTTCAAATAGAACTCAGCAATTCGTAGTCGTCACCATCGAACATCCGGTTCAGTTCTCTTCCAGAACTATGGCCATATCAGTCATGTCCAGTGAGGATGAGGAGATTTTTTCCGGGGAAATAGATGTCCCTTGGGATCATGCCTTTCCTTCCCTTGCCCCAATTAATGGCGGGAATCGTATTGTGATCACCGATCCTCAGAGTCAAGAAGTGCGCTTGCTGAATGAAGATGGCACCCTTTCTGAATTTCATTCACTCTTCTCCAATGATGATAGAGATCATGAAAAGGTTATAGCTATTGCACACCATTCGCCGAGCCACGTTTATATAGCAGGAATGAAATCTGCAGCTCTGGATCAAACAGATAATGTTGCACTGTTCTCTTGGAATCTGAACGATTCCCCCTTTGAAATAAAGGAATTGCCGCTTACTGTCCTGCGGAATATTTCTCTTTCCACCAATGGCTACGCCGCTATTTCCGGGACAGTTGTATCTGGGCAGGAATACAATCAGCAGCACAGACTCATACTACTGTCTCTGGAAGATTTAACATCTTTCAACTACAAAATTCTTCCCAGGAAAATGATTTGGGCGGATGAAACATTGTTCGCAGCAGACAGTAGGCGACTGATTGTCCTTAAACCAAATAGCGACAGACCTTTGGCAGAGATTCAGTTCCCCTCTAGGCTCATCCCGCTGGAACTCTTTACTGCAGGCTCTTCTGTCCATCTCCTGTACGCCGGAAACAGCCGCTACAGTGAAGGAAAAAACGAATTGGGGAGCATTGGAATCATGACCGTTGATCAGCAGACGTTGGGCCACTCTGAGATTTCCGTGAGCCGGGATTACCACAAAGTTGTGAATATTCTACCGATCAAGGATGGAAAGTTTTTCCTCCAGCTAGACAGAGAACTTTTGGAATACAGTGCTGAATAGGGACTGATTCCGTGAACCGATTCAAATTAACATCTATCTTTATTATTGCTGGAAGTTTTCAGCTCATTTGGGCTGACTCCTACAATTGGCCGTGCGAACCGTTTGACGAACAGCACTGGATCAACGGTACTTTTTGCGAAAACCGGGAAGGAACATCCGGGTCCATCGATCACTTTCACGACGGTGTGGACATGCACCTATCTGCTGGTGGCCAAGTGTACTCTGTTATTAATGGAACTGTCACAAGCATCGGCTGGCCGTCAGATTACGGGATTAACTCTTGGGTTCGGGTAGGACGTTACGCTTATGTACATGTAAATCCTGCCTCCGGACTCTCTGTGGGTAATCAAGTCACCGCTTTTGAGACTGTCCTTGGTACGACCAATTCCTGGAATCACATCCACTTCAAGGATGGATATCCTGGTTCGGAGATTAACGCCCTGCGGGATGGCGGTGGTCTGGATCCATTCGAGGACCCTTACGAACCCGAAGTGATGAATATCCGCTTCTTTAAGGACGGCACTACGAACCAATTCACTGATAATCGTGTATTCGGACTGGTGGATATTGTCAGTCGGTCTGCGGATCTAACCGACATGGGTCCCTACGGCGGGAACAACGGTATCTACAAGATTGGCTTCGACATCGTGGATCAGAATGACAGCATAGTGGCAGGCCCTAGATTCCCCTACCTGTTTGATGAAATCCCGGCTACCGATTCATACGTCCACAACGTATTCCACCAGGGCTCCAACACCAGCGTGTATCACTACATCGTTTCTAATCACCTGACCCATAACGGATCCGTGAACGTCACCGATTGGGAGCAGGGATTCTACAACGCCAGAGTTTTCTGTTGGGATACGAGAGACAATATTGACACTTTGACTGTTGAATTCGAGGTTACTGAACAGGACAATGAAGCTCCAGCGGCACCTACTCTTCTCTCTGTCCTAAGCGAAGGCGAGGGATTCAGTATCCGCTGGCTGCCGAACACGGAAGAAGACCTGGCTGGTTATCGTCTGTACTTCAGCTATGATATGGAAACTTGGACCAGCAATCACGATGAATCGGTCCTGACCGATACCACTTCTGAATTTATAGCTCCGTCTTTCTCACAGGACTTGGTCATCTACTTCAAATTGACGGCGGTGGACAATGCTCCTTTTCCAAATGAGAGTGAACAATCGGACATTTACGGGCTACGGTTGGGAGACTCCAATTTACCATTGGTCATTGTTGATGCTTTTGACGGAACAGACGGTGTATGGACTGAATCATCCCACCCTTTTGTGGCGCTGCTTGGTCAAAGGTTGGACAGAATTGGTTTCCCGTTTGAAACGGTTAACGACGATCTATTCGAACTGGATACCACTTATTTTTTACATGAGGGAAAGATTATCTATACTCTGGATGATGCTGATCCTCTACCGTCTTCGCTAACACAACAATTACGAGACTTTTTCAACGGCACATGGCTGATTGGTAGCCGTCTCTTAGAGGGTTTCAGTTCCGATTCCTTGGGTCAGTTGTATTTGGAGGAACTGAGTCTTTCTGCCGGTCCATCAACTGCTACCCCAGATGAAATGACTGGTTTCTGGGGACAAACGTTCCAGATAGACACTTCGTGGTATGTATTGGATTCCATAAACACTGCTGAAATAGATCCATTCATTGGATCTACTATTTTGGAAGATAGTGAAGGACACTCATTCGGCGTGCAGGCATATCAGTTCCTGTATACTACCCCACCCCCGGAGATGCTATTTGGCCCGGAACCGGATGATGAACTGATGGTGGAAATCACTCAGTGGCTCCTGGAAGATTTGCAAGTTTCAGAAGAACCTTCTCTCCCAAACCACTTCTCAATAGATGCCTATCCCAACCCTTTTAACTCCAGCACTACCATCCGTTTCAATTTACCAACAAACGGCAAAATTAGGGTGACTGCCCATGACATCCTTGGACGGGAGGTAGATGAACTGGTGAATAGTAAAGTTGAGAGTGGAGAGTATAAATTCAACTGGAATGGAGATGAAGCAGCCAGTGGAGTCTATTTGCTAAAAGGTGAGTTTAACCCTTTAGGCAGTGGAGAAACATTTCAGTTGACCAGAAAACTGTTGCTGCTGAAGTAATCTTATGAATCATATTAAGATATCACTTTATCTCTCAGTGTTGATTATATCGCTATTCAGCGGACAGGATTTCTCTGGCGTCTCCTTCTGTCTTGATCCAGGTCATGGCGGTAAAACTTCTAGAGCCGTGAGACCTACGGGATTAGCGGAAAAGGAGATCAATCTGTCGCTCTCCGAACGGGAATACATCGCCAACAGTAACATTGAGATTGAATAGTATTATAAAACCGCCTCGACTTCCAAGCGGAGACACCATCGGTATCGCCTCACCGGCAAGGTGGACGACCAAGGATAAGCTCGGAACTGCAGCTCAAGTTTTGACTGATGCAGGATACATGGTGAAATTCGGGCCAGCATGTCATCTCCGAGAGAATCAGTATGCTGGATCCACGGAAGAACGGATTCGTGAACTGGAAGAGCTTTTTGCCGATCCTGAGATTGATGCTATCATCTGTGCCCGGGGTGGTTACGGTTCAATCCGTGTTACGGATGGACTCGACTACTCGATCATTCGAGACAATCCCAAAATTTTTGTCGGCTTCAGCGATATCACAGCCCTCCACTGCGCTATACAGAAAGAGTGCGGACTTACTACTTTCCACGGTCCCATGCTGTGGAACTTCGAGAAGTCCGCAGACCCCTTTACACTGAACAATCTATTGTCCGTCCTCAGTGGTGATGACCCTTCTAAACTGGAGTTTCCCAATGAACTGCAGCCAACAGTCTTGCGAACAGGCGAAGTAACCGGTCAACTCTTCGGCGGAAACTTGACTCTACTTTCTAAAATGATCGGCACTCGCTGGGATTTTGATACGGAAGGGACAATTCTATTCGTAGAGGACGTGGATGAGAAATTCTACCGTATTGACCGGGATCTGCTACAGCTGAAGCGAGCCGGAAAACTCGACAGGATCGCCGGAATCATTGTGGGACAGATGATCAACATCGAGGATGAAGAGATTCCATTTGGAAAATCTATAGATGAAATTGTGATGGATGTGTGCGGAGATGGCGATTATCCCATTGTCTCCAACTTCCCGTGCGGTCACGGCCGTCACTTGGCTACACTTCCGCTGGGTATCCCGACCCGCCTTGAGGCTGATGATAGTTACGTTTCGCTTAAACTGTTGGAACCTGCGGTAAGCTGACTAAATCCGCCAGCGAGGGCCTTGGTCATTTTGGTCTCACATTCACGGCTTTATCACCCTTCATGTCGAAATCCACATCGAA
>CEPZ01010417.1_pt1 | contig 18743 bp, 17 predicted proteins | sample 530461 | NCBI WGS metagenome assembly CEPZ01 (sample SAMEA2620106, study PRJEB7988) | marine metagenome | isolation source: saline water (ENVO:00002010), including | reverse complement strand
AATTTTACATTAACTCCAATTGTTTGTGCCACTCCAGCATATTGATGATATTCGTCCATTCTATCTTTTGTGCTTGCTAATCTAATATTTGACACAACACTGAAGCCAACATTTTTTCCTGTTTCTTTTTCTAAAGTTTTATAAAGGTTGACTGCATATTTATGTAACTGACCCACAGAATAACTCATATTAAATAGTGGTAATAATCCAGCGGCATGCCAAGTTGAACCGGATGTTAATTCTTTTCTCTCTACTAAAACAACATCTGACCAACCTTTTTTAGCAAGGTGATAAAGCATACTTACACCAACAGCTCCCCCACCAATAACTACGACTTTGGCTTTTGATTTCATAAATAAATAAGGTTAAATTTCTAAATATAAGCATATGATAGGTCAAGTTAGATTTAAATGATAAAAAAAATCATACTTTTGCTTGCGATACTGGGGCCATTTGTTGTTTATTTTTTTTCTATATGGTTGCTAAAACTAGAAAAGAAAAAAGTTCCTATTATAAAGCTGTCTTTTGCTAGTGTTATATTACTTCTAATAGCCCTAGGTTTTTTAAAATTATCCGGAAGTTTTGACCCAGATACTAAGTATTCTCCACCAAAGTACGAAGGGGGAGAACTAAAACCGGCTGAAAACAAATGAAAATATTTATAAAATCAATTTTACTACTTTTTCTTATAGTGTTTCTAACCCAAAGTATTTAGGTAATGTGATTTGACAGAAGAGACAGACAATATTTGCGAAGAATGCAAAAAAGAGGATGAAAGTGTTTTACAAAATTTAATTAAGCACGGATACAAAATTTGTGATTCTTGCAATATTTCAAAAACAATTTTTCCAGTTTAACTTTGACCAAAAAGTCTGACTATCATAATGAGAAAAATAGCTTGAACCAAAAAAGCTATAACAACTACTCCAATTGCTCTCCATGTGCTTTGATAATCTAGCGCTTGTCTCACAGCAATAATCATTGCAACCAACATCCATATAGCTGCTCCAATAAAAGTTATGCTCATCAATTCAGGAGTTAAACCGAAAACTCGAATTAGACCAGGTGCGCTGGAAAAACCAATCGTTCTTAATAATTCTCCATGATCAGCTTTTGTGGTTGGCTCTGGAAAAAGTTTTGCACCAATAAAATAGATTACATAAGCCCAAACATACCAACTAACCAATGATAAGAGTGGAGCTATTAAAAAATTAGAAGCTCCGAGTGAAATCGCACCTACTCCTGCTGCCAAACTTGAAAGAACAACAACACCCGCGGCCTGAAGTGTAGCTGACTTATCAGCTTCTACTTCTTCATAAAGATTAACTTCTAACTTACAAGCTCTTATAATTCTATTAACAAATTTAGATTTCATTTTTTTCTCTATATCATATTATCGCCATGAAGATATATGAAATAACAGCATGACTGCTACTTTCATAAACTCTTTTATATTGTTTTTTGTTACTATTGATACCATAGGAAATCTACCCTTTTTTTTGAGTTTAACAGAAGAAGTAAAAGTCAAAAAAAGAAATCAAATAGCTATAAGAAGTGTAATTGTAGCTTTTTTCATAATGATTATATTTGCCTATCTAGGCAGATATTTGCTTGAAGCGATTGGTGTATCTTTAGATTCACTAAAAATTGCAGGTGGAATTATTCTTATGTTTTTAGCAATTGACATTCTGTTTGAAAAAAGAAAGAAGAGAAGAGAAAAAAGGGTTGAAGAAGCTTTGGACGAAAAAAGTTTTGATGAAATTATTGTTTTTCCTATAGCTATTCCCTTTATTGCAGGTCCTTCAGCTTTAACGACCATTATAGTATTAATTGGTAACTATACCAATTTTCCTGAATTTCAAATACCAGTAATCCTTGCCTTGGTGGCAGCTTTAATCGTCAGTTTGTTTCTAATGATTGGAGCAAGTTTTATTGTGAAATTTTTGCCTAAACAGATTCTTCATGCTACCGCACGAGTCATGGCATTTATTCTTGCTGCTTTAGCAACACAATTTATTATCGACGGTATTAAAGCCAGTTTTAGTATTTAATTATTTATTTAAGACAGCTAAAACTTCTGATTCTCGAGTATTTGGGTTAAAAGATTGCGTAAATGGTATCGGAACAACCACGGCTGAAACCGGCGTATTAGAATATTTTTTTGGTAAATGGACTTTATATTTTTTGCCCAACTTACCGATTGGGAATCCTTTACTATTTAAATTTCCTTCATAAGGAACATATCCCATTGCAATATTTTGTTTTTTTTCAGGATGGTACCAAGGTGAGGTTATATAACCCACAGGTTTTCCGCCACTTGAATTCGAAATTAACCAAAAATCAGGCGCGTATTCTTCTACTGGTTTACCTCCCAATTCTAAACCAACAAGTTGAAGTTTGTAAGGTTTCTCCCCGTTTTTAAGCTGCTCTTTCATTTTCTCTAAAGCTTCCCTTCCTACATAATCTGCTTTTTTGTTCCACTCACCTTTGCCTGACAAAGAAACTTGATAACCTAAATTACATTGAAAAGGGTTATGTTCTTGATCCATATCTTGTCCCCACGATAAAATTCCAGCTTGAATCCTTCTGTGATGAGCGGGAGCTATAACCATTAATTTATGTTTTTTTCCTGCTTTAAGTACAGCGTTCCACATATCTTCTGCATATAAAGTTGCATTACGAAGATAAATTTCATATCCCGCCTCTCCTGAAAATCCTGATTGTGAAATAATACAACTTCTTCCACCAACTTTGACTTCAGCCAAACCATAAAATGGCATATTATCCATATCTACTTGATCGCCAATTAAATCTTGCATCAAAGCTTTAGCTTTAGGACCTTGAATTTGTACTGGACATGCATCAATTTCATCAATTTCTACATTAAATTTTTTATCTGCATTAACACCTTGTAAATACATTCCAATATCAGAATCTGACAAACTAAACCAAAATTCATCGTCAGCTACTCTCATTAACACTGGATCGTTAAGTACTCCACCTTTGTAGTTGCAAAGAATGACGTAACGTCCTCTCATTGTAGAAATTTTTGTTGCGTCACGTGTAATTACATAATCTGTAAATTTTTCAGCATCTGGTCCTTTGATACGAATCTGTCTTTCAACAGCCACATTCCACATTGTTACATGATTTTTAATCGCGGCATACTCAACCATTGCACCGCCTTTTTCAGGTCGTACATATCCTCTTGGGTGATAAACACGATTATAAACAGTTGCTCTCCAGCACCCTGCTTTCATCGACAAATGCCAATAAGGAGATTTTCTTACACGTGTTGAAATCAACATTTCTACTTTTGTTGGTCCGCTTTGTCTCAAATTATAAGGTATATGTCTGTCAGATTGATCTACCGATGTTGTGTGTTTAACTTTATCGTAGTTAATTTTTTCGTTTTTAGACGAAATTAATACTATTTTTTTATTTTTTTTCTTTTTAGACATAATTATTTTCCATTAACCATTTGTTTGTTTCTTTAAGACCACCAAAAGTATAAATATGAAAATTCTTAGCTGATCCTCTAAGTTTTTCTATTATATCATTTGGATTTCTGGGTTTAAATAAATCTACAGCTTTGGTTAAGTTAGATTTAAGAAAGTTTATTGAATTTTTTGCCCCAACAATATTAGCAAATTTAAGTAAGCTAGTTATTTTTAGTGGCCCAGTAATTCCAACGTGAACTGGTAAATCATGTTTGGAAACGAATTTGGTTATTAGTTCTGCATCTAATAACCATTGTGTAACTATATAATCCGCATAAGGTTTCTTATCAATCATAGCTTTTTCTAAATCCGAGTCGGATATATCAGGGGACCCGTCCGGATGTCCAGCAATTCCTATCTTGAACCCTTCAAATAATCCTGTCTCCAATAACTGCAGAGAACAGTGAAAATCTCCAATGAGTTGTACGCTTCCTCCTATTACTAATGCCTGTTTAACTCCCCCATCCTTACATCTGTTCACATAATCTTTTAATGCTTCTATGTTTTTTATTGAGCGAGCCGGAAAATGTGGCACCGGATTAAATCCAGATTTAGAGAGATCTAATGCTTTGTTCGCAACCTTTTTGTAATCATCTCCAGGTAACATTGTAATATAAACGTCTTTAACTTTGGGCAAGTTTGAGAGTTCGGTATTCATAGTTATCTCAAGAGAGAAATTCATAGTCATCGGGATATATCAGTGGAACCCAGTGAATGTCTAGAATTTTCGTTGGTAAAGTGCTTCAAATACATTGCTAATTCATATGGAAATGCTAGGGTTTTTTTTATGGCAAAAGATTTAATTGCAAGACTCGACAAAGGACCTGTGCTTTGTGCCGAAGGTTATCTTTTTGCAATGGAAAGAAGGGGATATCTGCAGGCTGGACCCTTTGTTCCCGAGGTAGTTCTAGAAAATCCTGAAGTTGTTGCTCAATTACATAGGGAATTTATTCGTGCAGGATCAGATGTTGTTCAAGCTTTTACATATTATGGCCACAGAGAAAAATTACGAATAATTGGAAAGGAAAATCTTCTTGAACCTTTGCAAAAAAATGCTCTTAAGATTGCTCACGAGGTTACTAAAGAATTTCCAAGATTAGATTTAATGGTTTGCGGAGATGTAGCAAATACAAATATTTATGACCCAAACGACAAAAACTCCATAAAAGAATGTCAAAAAATGTACGAGGAACAAATATTATGGGCTAAAGAAGCTAATGTAAATTTTGTCGTTGCAGAAACTATTAACTGGGTCGAAGAAATGAAAATTGCTCTAAAAGCAATTAAAGATGAAGGTTTGATAGCTGTAACAAATTTTGCGATCCCTAGAGGAGATAAAACTAGAGACGGTTATTCAGCAGAAGATGCATGCAAAATAATAGAAGATTTAGGAGCTGATGTTGTTGGACTTAATTGTTATCGCGGTCCTAAAACAACAATGAAACTATTACAAAAAGTAAGAAAAAAAGTTTCTTGTCATGTTGCTGGACTTCCTGTGCCTTATAGAACTACAGAAAAAGACCCAACTTTTTTGAATATTATTGATGAAGGATGCGATTGTATTCCTGAAGGAAATGCTTTTCCTGTGGCTCTAGATAATTTTTTATGCAATCGATATGAAATGGCAGAATTTGCCAAAGATTGTTTGAGTAAAAAAATTAATTTCATTGGCATATGTTGTGGTGCAGAAGCACATCACGTAAGAGAAATGGCAATTGCTATTGGCAAAAAACCTATTTCTTATAAGTATTGTCCCGACATGAGCAAACATTTTCACCATGGTACTGATGCAAGTTTGAAAAAAGTTAATATGGAAATTAAATATTAAATGTACGCTTAGGATCTAAATTATGAAAAATGATCCCTTGTTACAATCATATAAAATTAAACATCTAGAATTCAAAAATAGATTGATGATATCGGCGCATGAACCTTCTTATGCCGAAGAAGGTATGCCTAAAGATCGTTATAGACTTTATCATGTTGAAAGAGCTAAAGGAGGAATTGCCCTTACCATGACAGCAGGAAGTGCAGTAGTATCTCCGGACTCTCCACCTGCTTACAATAATTTACATGCCTATAAGGATGAAATAGTTCCTTGGCTAAAAAAAATAACAAAAGAATGTCATGAATATGGAACAAAAGTGATGATCCAAATAACTCATCTTGGAAGAAGAACAAACTGGAATCATTCAGATTGGCTACCAGTTTTATCTTCCTCTCCGATAAGAGAACCTGCTCACAGATCATTTCCAAAAGAAGCGGAAGATTGGGACTTAGATAGAATTATTAAAGATTACGGTGATGCCGCCCAAAGAATGAAAGAAGCTGGAATGGATGGTGTTGAAATAGAAGCTTATGGTCATTTGTTAGATTCTTTTTGGTCTCCAGCTACAAATAAAAGACAAGATCAATTTGGTGGAAGTCTAGATAATAGAATTTCTTTTTCACTAAGAGTAATAGATTCAGTAAGAAAAGCTGTGGGAAATAATTTTATTTTAGGAATGAGAATGGTAACAGATGAAGATTGGAAAATTGGATTAAGCAAAGAAGAAGGAATACAGATCGCTAAAAAAATTATTTTAACAAATAAAATTGATTTTTTAAATGTTATAAAAGGTCATATTGATACAGATCCTGCTCTTACAAAAGTAATTCCTATACAAGGAATGGTTTCAGCTCCACACTTAGATTTTGCTGGAGAAATAAAAAAAGAAACAAAATTTCCAATTTTTCATGCGGCAAAAATAAATGATGTCGCTACAGCAAGGCATGCTATTGCAAACGGAAAATTAGATATGGTAGGAATGACGAGAGCTCATATAGCGGATCCATATATAGTAAAAAAAATTCTTGAAGACAAAGAAAACAGCATAAGACCTTGTGTTGGCGCAACTTATTGTTTGGATAGAATTTATGAAGGCAAAGAAACTTTTTGTATCCATAACCCCGCAACTGGAAGAGAAAAATACATGCCTCATGAAATTAATTCCAAAGCAAAAACTGTAAAAAAAATAGTTGTAGTTGGTGCTGGACCCGCAGGCCTTGAAGCAGCTCGAGTATGCGCAGAAAGAGGACATAAGGTTATTGTTTTCGAGGCTACAAATTCTGTGGGTGGACAAATTAATTTAATATGCAGATCAAACAATAGAAAAGACATGATTGGAATAGTAGATTGGAGATTAGCTATATGCAAAAAACATAATGTTAAAATTAATTATAACACCCTAGCAACAACAGAAAATATTTTATCAGAAAAACCAAATATTGTAATTATTGCTACAGGAGGAATTCCTAATACAGAAATTTTAGAAGAAAGTTCAGATTTAGTTACATCTACCTGGGATGTAATTGCTGGAAATGTAAATATTGAAAATGACGTTATATTATATGATGACAATGGATCCTTTCCTGGTCTTCAAGCTGCTGAAATGATTGCAAATAAAGGAGCAAAATTGGAAATAATATCACCCGAAAGATTTTTTTCTCCTGAAGTTGGGGGAATGAACTACGTTCCTTATGCGAGAAATTTTATCGAAAAAGGAGTTAATATTACAATTAGCAAAAGGTTAAAAGGAATAAAAAAAAGAGGTAACAGATTAGTTGTTTCTATAGGTTCTGATTATTCAGATAAAACAGAAAGTAAAGAAATTTCTCAAGTTATTGTAGAACATGGAACAATTCCGGTTGATGAATTATATTTTCAATTGAAAAAAAATTCTATTAACGAAGGAGTGGTTGATTATAAAACTCTTATAAAAGGAGATTTTAGCGAAATTGTCAAAAATTCGAAAGGAAACTACCATTTGTACAGAGTTGGTGATGCTGTATCGAGCAGAAATATTCATGCAGCAATTTATGATTCATTGAGAATTTGTAAAAATATATAAGCCTCTGGATGAAAAAATTTAGAAATATATAATTGAGAATTGTTTAATATTTTTTGATCAACATTCCTCGTGGTTGGTGGTAGCATAATCACAATGAATATAATTATAAAAACTATGCGAGCAACATTATATTGGAGTGATGGAAATTAGAGGATATCGTATCTGTGGCTAATCTTAAAACCAAATTCTGTGGACTTGAATTCAAGAATCCGATCATCGTTGCTTCGGCTGAGACCGGCAATAGCCTGGACAACATTAAAAAATGCATAGATTACGATGCAGGGGGAGTCATCATCAAGACAGTGGGCGATATCCCAGAAATGCAGACCCTTACTAATAACTCCAAGTATGCAATATTGAATGACAATGGAGAGTTGATCCGAGGAAAAGTGAATCGATCTTTCTTCTTCTACAGTCGATCGGGATATGCGATAGAGCACTACGCAGACTGGATTCCAATCCTGCGCGAGGCGCAGGCCTATGCGCAAAAACAGGGATCACACATAATCGGAAATATCGCTTCTAATACGATTGAAGGCTGGATCAAACTTGCCAAAGTGATGAAGGAAAGTGGGATTCAACTGGTCGAGCTTAACTATCAATGCCCTCACCCCACGGATTATACAAAGCCAACCGAAGGGAATTGGATTGCACAGGATCCAAATGTTACCGCAGAGGTCACACGTCGAATTCTCGAAGCGGTCGACATCAAAGTTATGGTGAAGCTCACACCTGAAGCACACAATCTTACCTCAATCGCAAAGGCCGCGCATGATGCTGGTGCAGGTTCGGTCGCCGTAAACAGTCGTTTCGTCGGATTCGCAGTGAACGTAGAAAAAGCTGAGCCCTATATAGGTGGTGTGGCAGGTATTGGTGGTCCCTGGATCAAGTATCTGACCTTACGCTGGATACACGAGATCTATTCCACGCTTGGCATACCAATATCAGGGTCGAATGGTATCTATAGTGGTCGAGATGCGATCGAATATTTTATGACCGGTGCCAGGATTATGCAAGTTTGCTCAGTACTAATGCTGCGTGGAATCGAATGGCTACCTAAGATTATTAAGGATGTTGAAAATTTTCTTGACGCGCACGACTATCCTGATCTGGAATCGATTTACGGCATTGCTTCGCGCAAGTCAGAAACGTTGAAGCAACTATTCGAAGCGGAACCAATTTATGCAGTGGTGGATCACGAAAAGTGCAAATTTCCTAAATGCACCATCTGTACAAAAATATGTTTCTACGATGCCTTACACATTGGTAACGATAAAATTGAGACGCAACCTGAAAATTGCATAGGTTGCGATCTTTGCGAAAGCATTTGCCCTTTCGATGCATTGCATATGACACCTGACAAACAGCTTGCATTGCATGTTTGATCGAGCGAGTCTGTGGTCATACCGGGACAATTGCATTCCATGCGCAAAAATGCCTAATATTTCCAGGGGAAACCTGTCATGGGACTAGAATTTATTGAAGGTAACGAAGCTATTGCACGCGGCGCTTTAAAAGCTAATTGTAATTTTTTCGCAGGCTACCCGATCTCACCATCATCTTCGATTTTACATCATATGTTGAACAAACTGCCGAGAGTGGGCGGTGTTGCGATCCAGGGGGAAGATGAGATTGCATCGATTGGTATGTGTATTGGAGCAGCTATGACTGGGGCTAAAGTGCTGACGGCAACAAGTGGGCCTGGAATGAGTCTTTACAGCGAGAACATTGGTCTTGCTGTTATCGGCGAGACGCCATTGGTCATTGTTAATGCACAGCGCCAAGGACCAGCGACAGGTTCTGCTACCAAGGGTGCCGAAGGTGATATTCTTTTTACACGCTGGTGTACGTCAGGAGGTCAGCCGATGATAGTTCTAAGCCCAGCCACAGTATCAGAAGCGTATGAACTCACCTATCGAGCTTTCAATTTAGCGGAAAAGTACCGCACTCCAGTATTTTTGCTGACCAACAAGGAAATCTGTGTAACCCGAGAGAGTGTGGATTTGGACCGAGTTGAATTACCACGGCTAGTGAATCGCACACGAGCAGCGATAGGCGATCCATGTCTTCCATATCGATTCAAAGCGTTACATGAAGTGCCCGAATTTGCTGACATCGGTGGTGACCAAATCACTCGATTCACAACATCCAGCCACGACGAAGCGGGATACCTCACCAGTAGCCCTAAAGTCATTCAGAGGATGATTGATCACTGTGCAGACAAGATTGAAAGTGCCGAAAAAGATATCGCACTCGTCAGGCAAGATATCGAAGTAGGCGCCGAGATGCTGATGATTAGTTATGGTATAACCTCACGTTCTGTTGCCGTAGCAATCAAAAAGATGCGCGAACAAGGATACAAAGTGTCATCGCTTACTTTACAATCTCTCTATCCGGTGCCAAGAACCACGCTCATCAAATCTCTGGTAGGTATCAAGAAGGTAGTTGTCCCCGAGATGAATATGGGGCAATACATCCAGGAGATTCGACGCCTGATTCCTGCAGGGATCGAAGTCGTTGGCGTAAACAAGATGGATACCACCTTGTTATCGCCCGATGAGATTATTAAACAAGGAGTCTTGTCATGAGCACCACTATCAATACTTATTTGACCAATGCGATTGGCCCGTTACCATTCTGTCCTGGATGTGGGCATGACCCACTGCTCAAAGCGTTGGATAAGGCGCTTGTTAAACTGCAACTGGATCCGACCAAGACTGTTATTGTGACCGATATCGGTTGTATTGGACTGTCCGATCGATACTTCACCACACACGGCTTTCACGGTCTACACGGTCGTTCGATAACCTATGCGTGCGGCTTGAAGCTTGCGCGTCCGGAACTTACTGTCATCGTCCTAATGGGAGATGGTGGTTGTGGGATAGGTGGCACTCATCTGTTGAATGTAGCACGCCGTAACATCGATATCACACTGTTGGTGGCCAATAATTTCAATTACGGAATGACAGGCGGGCAGCACTCGGTATCGACTCCGCTCAAAGGAATTACTCCGACGACACCAATGGGTAACCTCGAAGGCGCGATGGACCTCTGTGGAACCATTATAGCTGCAGGTGCTGGATGGACCTATCGTGGCACCACCTTTGATAAAGACCTGCCGGACCGTATCGTGGAAGCGATAACCCAACCGGGGTTTTCAATGCTCGATATCTGGGAAATGTGCACCCCCTACTACATGTCCCGCAATAAACTGAAAAAAAAAGATCTGGTAGACATCATGGATCGAAACAACCTTAAGTACGGTCTAGTATCCAAAAATCCTCGTCCAGAATACGGTGCTCAATACCGCGCGACATATGTGGACACGGCCGCTCCCGAACGTAAACCACGCACAATTGAAACCAAGTTCGACAACAACGTCACGCGACAAACCGGGATCGTGATAGCGGGTAGCGCAGGTCAGAAAGTCCGTTCGGCCGCTGGATTGTTGGCGCAATCTTCGATGTATGCAGGGTTGAGAGTTACGCAGAAAGATGACTACCCCATTACGGTGATGACTGGATATTCTGTCTCTGAAATCATTGTCAGTCCTGAGCGCATTAATTACACGGCTATCGATACTGCTGACTACTTTGTTTTGATATCAGAGGATGGATTAAAAAATACAAAGTCCCGCATTGAGAAACTTCCATCCACATGCACACTATACGTCGAAAAATCTCTAGAGCTGCCACACACAGAGGCAAAAATTATTCGTTTGCCGTTAATAGCTACTGCTAAAAAGGTCAATCGTCTTTCCATTAGTATCGTGGCCCTAGCTGCCCTCGTGAAAGACTCCGGTATTATTAATTTAGATGCGTTCGCCGAAGCGATAACAGCGTTTCAAAAACCAGAGTTCGTCGAGATAAGTTTAAGGGCACTGGAGACTGGTTCAACCCTGATTCAAGCCGGACAAGAAGTGAACAGTTCGAAATGGACTGCTCACAACAAAATCTTTAACCAACCCTAAGGAGGAACAAAATGAGTGGAAAAATAGAAAACAAACTGAAAGAGTTAGGTATAGAGTTACCCGATGCTCCTAACCCTGTCGCCAACTACCAGCCTTATGTCATGAGCGGAAACCTAATATTTTTATCCGGACAAGTGACGATCTGGAACGGAGAAATGAAATATAAAGGAAAGATTGGTCGTGATCTTACTGTTGATCAGGGATACAAAGCGGCACGCATGTGTGGACTAAACCTAATTGCACAAGTACGATCGGCCTGCAACGGTAACCTAGATAAGGTCAAGCGAGTGGTGAAACTTGGCGCATTTGTCAACTGCGTAGAGGATTTTAAAGAGCATCCGAATGTTGTTAATGGAGCCTCCGACTTGATGGCTGAAGTGTTTGGCGACGCGGGTCGTTGTACAAGGACAAACACGGGTGTTCCTTCGCTGCCTTTGGGATTTGCTGTGGAGATTGATGGAGTCTTCGAAATCGAATGAATAAATCAAGGCTAATGGTTTGGGTTAAGCCGAGGCTAAATGTTTTTATTGTATGGGGTCAATTAATCTGGCTCGTACTCATAGTTGTTAAATATGTGAATTAATGGAGGTAGTAAGTATGTTGGTATTTTGTGCGTATTGGGAAGGCACGGTTCGAGAAAATCCAAATGAGTTTGATCGTTATGTCCGCGAAGTACATCTGCCATTGGTCACCAAGTATCCGAATCTACAGAAACTTCTGTATTTAAAAGGAGAGACCAGAGGAGGTGTCACGCCGAAGTATTATCAATCATTTGAACTTTATTTTAATTCATGGGAAGAGTTTGAAGTGGCTAAGCATTCCTCTGAGCGTGCTGACGCAGTGATGGATGCGAAGAAACTGGAAGCGATGTTTATGGGCAATATATATCACGTTGTGTATGAGGTTCACGATTTCTCGTGATTTTTGATAACATAATTAATTATAACTTAAAAATCTTTATATGATAAAATGCAAAACTAACTGCGAATTAGAAAATAATTAGTGACACTTGAAAATTATAAAATTGGTTTGGAAAAAAATAAGGCTAACTTTGTATCGCTTACACCAATTTCATTTTTAGAAAGAGCGTCAAATATATTTCCTAATTATACATCAATTATATCTGAAAATAATAGGTTTACCTGGAAAACTACTTTTACTCGTTGCAGACTGATTGCATCTGCTTTGCAAAAAAGAAATATTAAAAAAGGTGATACAGTTTCCATTATGGCTCCTAATACCAGCGCAATGTACGAAGCGCATTTTGCAATTCCTATGGCGGGCGCCGTTATTAACACTATCAACATAAGACTAGACCCAAAGACTATTAGCCATATTCTTAATCATTCTGATTCAAAATTAATTTTTTCAGATACAGAATTTTTACCTGTGATTAAACAAGCATTTAAAATAAGCAATCATAAGATTCCAATTATTTTCATAGATGACTGCAAGGATTTTTCAAACAATATTGACGAAGGTCAATCATATGAAGATTTTCTTAACGAAGGCAATCCACAAGATTTCAAATTTAATTTGAACATAGAAGACGAATGGTTTCCTATAAGTTTGTCTTATACTTCAGGAACCACCGGAACCCCAAAAGGAGTGGTTACACATCATCGTGGGGCTTATCTTAATGCTATTAGCAATCATTTAATTTGGCACATGAAAAAGAATCCAGTGTACTTGTGGACGTTACCGATGTTTCATTGTAATGGATGGTGTTTTCCGTGGAGTATTGCAGCATTAGCTGGTACCAACATTTGTTTACGTAGAATAAATGCCAATAAAATTTTTGAATTAATCAAAAAACATAATGTTTCTAATTTATGTGGCACAACGGTTATAATAAAAATGCTTATTGATGAAGGAGTTAAACTTGATCATACCGTTGAACTTATGACGGGCGCCGCACCACCTCCCATTTCGGTTTTAGAAAAAATCCAAGAACAAGGATTTAATATTACACACACTTATGGTCTAACGGAAGTTTATGGGCCTGCTGTGGTATGTGAATGGCAAAAGGAATGGGACGATGCAAAAAAAAGTATGATTGCTGAAATTAAATCAAGACAAGGTGTTAAATGTCCCGGACTTAGTGATTTACAGGTTATAAACAAAAAAACGAATAAACCAGTTGATAAAAATGGGAAAGACTTAGGTGAAATTTATATGAGAGGGAATACTGTAATGATGGGTTACTATAAAGATAAAAAAGCTACACAAAATTCTTTCGAAAAAGGATGGTTCCATACTGGTGATATTGGCGTGGTTTATGAGAATGGATACATTCAAATAAAGGACAGATCAAAAGACATTATTATTTCGGGAGGTGAAAATATTAGTACTATAGAAATTGAAAACGTACTTTTTCAACATCCCGATATTATCGATGCAGCCGTTGTTGGAAAAAAAGATGAAAAATGGGGAGAGACTCCATGTGCGTTTATTACCTTAAAAAATAACTCATCTCTTACTGAGCAACAAATTATCGATTTTTGCAGTTCAAACATGGCAAAATTTAAAATTCCAAAAAAAATTATTTTTAGAGTTATTGAAAAAACACCAACTGGAAAAACACAAAAGTTTTTACTTAGAAAAGAAGCAAATCAAAAATAATTTGTTAGATGATTTTTCTGCAATAAACAATAATTCAATTAAACAAACTCCTTCTCTGAGTTGATAGTCGTTTGCTTCATATTAAATGAATATAAACTATTTTTTTAGAATTTCGGAAAGTCTTTTGGAAGAAATACAGCCAACATTCTTATTTTGTTTATCTTGAACCACAATCATTTCTGGTTTTTCTTCAACCACTCTATCTATAAACTTTTCAATAAAATCGTTTTCATTAACTTTAATTGCTTTAGATATATCTTCTCCATTTAATTTTTGCATAATATGCTTTGCTTTTAGAACGCGAGATCGGTTAACGTCTTCTACAAATTTTTTTACGTAATCAGTTTTTGGATTTAACAAAATGTCAGCTGGCAAATCATCTTGATCCATTTTTCCGTCTTTAAGAATGGTTATTCTATCACCAATTTTAAGAGCCTCATCTAAGTCGTGGGTTATGAACACTACAGTTTTATGTAATTCTGACTGCAGTTCTAAAAGAATATCCTGCATATCTTTTCTTATTAATGGATCCAAAGCGCTAAATGCTTCATCCATTAATAAAATATCCGCATCATTGGTAAGAGCTCTAGCAAGACCTACTCTTTGCTGCATTCCTCCGGACAGATGTTGAGGATATTTTTCTTCGTAACCACTTAAACCTACTTTTTCAATCCACAGTGATGCTTTTTCTTTTGTTTCTTCTGACTTAATACCCTGCATATCTAGTCCAAGAGAAACATTTTTGATAACGGTCATATGTGGCATCAATGCAAATCTTTGAAAAACCATTGCTGTTTTTTCTCTTCTAAAATTTCTTAAAGCATTTTTATCGTAAGCCATTACATCTTGATCTTCGACTGTGATTTTTCCAGCTGTAGGTTCTATAAGTCTATTAATGTGCCTAATCAAAGTTGATTTTCCAGATCCAGATAAACCCATAATTACCTGAATACTTTTTTCTTGAACATTCAAATTTATATCTTGTAACCCAAGAACATGAGAATATTTTGCTAGTAATTCATCTTTACCAACACCATTCTTGACATGTTCCATTACCATTTTAGGATTTGCTCCAAAAATTTTATATAAGGACTCAATTTTAATTTTAACAACACTCATAAATTTCTTCCTTCACGGTGTTTTTGAATTCTCTTGCCATAATGTTGGGAAATTCTGTCAAAAATAATAGCTAGTGCTACTATGGCCAAACCATTCATTAAACCAAGCGCAAGATATTGATTTGAAATAGCTCGCAAAATAGGAACGCCGAGACCTCTGACTCCTATCATAGAAGCAATTACAACCATTGCTAGCGCCATCATAATGGTTTGGTTTATTCCAGCAAAAATAGTTGGAAGTGCCAATGGAATTTGTACTTTGGTTAATCTTTGCCAAGTTGTGGCCCCAAAAGAATCTATAGCTTCTAATGCTTCTTTATCTACTTCACGGATTCCAAGATTAGTTAAGCGTATAATTGGTGGAATAGCATAAATACAAACAGCGATTAAACCAGGCACTTTACCTATGCCAAGCAACATCAAAATAGGTATTAAATATACAAAGCTTGGAATGGTTTGCATCATATCTAAAACTGGTAAAAGTGTTGCCTGTGCTCTATTTGAACGGGCCATTAATATCCCCATCGGTATCCCTGCGGCTAAACATACAAGAGTTGCTACAGTAATAATGGCAACCGTGGACATTGTATCTTTCCACATTCCAAAGTAGCCAATCATCAAAAAAGAAATAATTGTGCCAATGACAAGCACTATACTTCTTGAAGCAATCCAAGCTAAACTAGCTAGTACTAGAATTATTATCGGCCAAGGTGAGTTAATTAATAATTTTTCCAACCATACTAAAAAAAATAATAATGGTTCAAAAAAAGATTCGATTGCATCACCGTATGTACGAGCAAAAGTTCTAAATGCTAGATCTATCCCCTTTTTAAAATCTCGCAACTCTTGTTGCTCCATTACAGGAAAAGAATCTAAAAAATCCATTTTATAACTTGTAAAATCTCAAATTAAAACGAGCCCACTCAAAAGTAGGCTCGTTTAATAAATTTAGATTACAGAGCTGCTTTGACTTTTTTAGCAACACTAGAAGGAACCCATTTACCCCAAATTGCTTCTTGTGTTTTCAAAAATTCAATAGCTGCATCTGCGCCGTCAGCTTGGTTATCAGCCATGTAAACAAGCATAGCATTCATCACGTTTCCAGGATATGTACGCTTCTTCAAATATTTCATAGCATCATCTCCAGCGTTTTTTTTGAAATTATCTGTAACTATTGTATTTACCTCCGACTTTGTCCAAGCAGAAGGTTTTGGATTTGCACACTCTTGTTCTGGTTTAACTATACAGCCATCCCAATTTTCACTTCCTGCAAATGGCACACCAAAATCTATTGGTTGCATATTGTATTTACCAATAATTGAAGTTGGATTCCAATAGTACCCAAACCAGTTTTTGTCTGACTCTGCAGCTTTAGCAATAGAACCGTCAAGTCCTGCTGCGGATCCTGGATCAACTAATACCCAGCCCTTTTTTTCCATTTCAAAAGCTCTATAAAGATTAGCATTTGCTAACTGACAACCCCAACCAGCGGGACAACCAACAAATGCACCTTTTGAAGGATCTTCTGCGTAAGGAAATAATTCTGGATGATCTAAAATATCCAAAGCTGTTTTTAATTCTGGATGTCTTTTAAGAGTACCAGGTGTAACCCACCAACCTTCACCAAGACCTGTGATTGGCGCCTTGTTAGCAATATGCAATCGACCTTCTGCTACTGCTTTCGCTAAAGGATTAGCTACCGCATTCGCCCATTGTTCAGCAGCAACATCTGGAGCACCTTTTTCATTCATGGAAGTAAATGTTGGCATAGTTGCACCTGCAATTAACTCTATTTCGCAACCGTAACCTGCTTCAAGTATCACCTTGTCAACATTTGCCATTAAATTAGCAGATGCCCAATTCATATCTGCCATCACAATTTTCCCACAAGCTGCATTTGCATTAACGTTAAATGCAAAAAAACCCAACGCAACTAACGAAGAAACTATTATTCTTTTAATCGTATTCATTTCTTTTCTTTTCCTCCTTTTTTTTATTAAATACTGCCATTCAAACATAAATACGTAGAATGTTATAGAAATTGAGTCAAAAATTTTTTGGAATTGATGTATATCAAGAAAAATTTTCTCTAATTCATACACCTGAAATGTAACCATTAAAACAACCTATGATTGAAAAATTTTAAATTTTATGTGAAAATTCAAAGAACTATTATTAAAAAAATGAAATTAAAAAAAATAAAAACTTTTATTGTTGGCACCCCCGCTCCACATCAGGAACGAAACTTCATCTGGAGATGGCTAACATATAAGTTAAAAACGTAGTTATACAATCATAAGCATGAAATTTAGTCGAAAAATCTTACCCGATACTAATTATACTCCAAACTTTGTTACAAAAAAAAGATTGCACGAAGATGAAATTGATTTTGATCGATTAAGATCATATCGGTTAGACAGAGTAAAAAAAGAATTAGCTAAAAAAGATATCGGTGCATGTATTTTGTTTGATCCTGTAAATGTTCGTTATGCTTTGGATTCAGTTAACATGAGTATATTTAATATGCATCACTTAGATCGATACTGTTTTATCCCTGTAGATGGGCCCGTAATTCTTTTTGAATATTTCAATTGTGAACATTTGTCAAAACATCTGAAATTAATTGATGAAATAAGACCAGCAATATCCTGGGATTATTTCTCTCAAGGAGATCAAGCTGAAAAACAAATTAATAAATGGACTAATGAAATTCAAAATTTAATGAATCAAAATTGCGGAAAAAATAAAAGACTAGCCATAGACGTTTGTAATGGACCCGGAATACTAGCCCTTAACAAAATTGGATTACAAGTTATTGATGCAAAAAAAATTGTGGAACAAGCAAGAGTCATTAAGTCAAAAGAAGAAATTCAATGCATGAAAGCTTCTATTGAACTCTGTGAAAAGGGAATTCGACTAATGAGAAATGAATTAAAAGCAGGCATGACTGAAAATGAGTTGTGGTCACTATTACATAAAACAAATATAGAATACGGAGGCGAATGGTTAGAATGCAGAATATTATCTTCTGGACAAAGAACTAATCCATGGATGCAAGAAAGTAGCAACAAAGTTATTCAAAAAGGAGAGATGATTTCCTTCGATACAGATATGGTTGGTCTTTATGGATATTGCGCTGATATCTCTAGATCTTTCATTGAAAGTCACAAATTTAACTCAGAACAAAAAAAACTTTACGGAATGGCGGTTGATCAAATAAATCATAATTCAAGTTTAATTAAATCAGGAATATCATTTAAAGAATTTGTAAAAAAATCTTGGGTCTTACCGGAACCTTATTACGGGAATAGGTATTCTTGCATGGTACATGGAATCGGACTATGTGATGAATGGCCAATGATTAAATATCCTGCTGATGGTGGTCATCAAAGCGGTCAATTTGAAAAAAATATGACTATTACTGTTGAGTCTTATATTGGCGAAGTTGGAGGAAAAGAAGGAGTTAAACTAGAGCAACAATATTTAATTAATGAAAATGGATTAGAATTGTTATCTCATCATCCTTTAGAAAAAACTTGAAATGATTAAAAAGGTCGCAATTATAGGTGCGGGAGTTATTGGTGCCGGTTGGATTGTCAGATGTTTAGCTCATAATAAAAAAGTTATTGCATTTGATAAAGAT
>CEPZ01071958.1_pt1 | contig 18851 bp, 21 predicted proteins | sample 530461 | NCBI WGS metagenome assembly CEPZ01 (sample SAMEA2620106, study PRJEB7988) | marine metagenome | isolation source: saline water (ENVO:00002010), including | reverse complement strand
TGAGTGTTAAACCTGTTTAGATTCACACGGTTAATAGTTCTCAAGAAGTTAAATGTAGTTTAGACTAAATTTAGATTATCCAAATATTTAAAAATAAGATAGCTTTTAGTTTTTTATGCAAGCGACTCTAGCAGAAGAGGCTCAAAAGACTTGCCTTAATAATCAAAGTGAAAGGTGTTTGGTTGTAAGTGGAGTTAATACTTTTTGTCCTGTTAATTATTGTCAAACTCACGATATTGATTCTTGTGAGTTTCATGAAGTTCCTTTTACTGCAGCAGAGGATTTAGAACATGCTTTAATAAAACAGGGGTTATGTCTTACTAAAGAAAAGGGTTGTGGATATTGTACTGATGATCCTAGAGTGTGTTTAGATTGTGGAGATTATACAGAATCAAATTGGTATTATAGACCCTGGAAAGGTGCTAAGAGTGCTAAACCTCTAGACTCATAAAATCTTTTGCTATTAATGAATTTTTAAAGATTTTTTTTGCCTTAGTTTCTAGTCTTTTGCTTTTATTTTCATATCTTTGAGATAAATGAGTAAGGATTAATTTTTTTGCTTTTGCTTTTTTTGCAATTTGTGCTGCTTGAATTACTGTTAGGTGTTTATATTCTCTTGCAAGTTTTTCATTATCTTCAAGAGTAGATTCTATTATCATAAGATTTGCATTTTTTGCAAGTTTTTCTACATTTGTACATTTTTTTGTATCAAAAATAAAAGAGATTTTTTTAGATGGTTGAGAATAAGTTATATTTTTTGATTTTATTGTCTTTCCATTTATCTTAATGTTTTTTCCTTTTGTTAATTGAGAAAGTTTTTTCTTATCTTTAAAAGAAATTTTAAATTTTTTTAATTTATTTTTATCAATTCTTAATTTTGGTTTTTCTTCAAATACATATCCGTTTGTTGGGCAGGCATGTTGTAATGGAAGTGCAGTTATTTGAAAATCTTTTGTTTTTAAGAAAGTTCCCTTAGATTCATAGATTTTCATTTTAATCTTCTTTTTTATAACAAATACTCTTGATAATTCTCTAATGAATTTTCTAGTTCCTTTTGGCCCATAAATTTCAAGAGTTTTTTTATAACCATTAAAAGCAAGAGTCTGAAATAATCCTGGTAAGCCTAAAACATGGTCTCCATGCCAGTGAGTAATAAGTATTTTTGTTAGTTTACAAGGATTAAGTTTTGCTTTTCTAAACTGCCTTTGAGTTCCTTCTCCACAATCAATTAGAATATTTTCTTCTTTATATTTTAAAAGCACAGCTGAGTGATTTCTTTCTGCAGTTGGTACAGTGCTACTTGTCCCTAAAAATGTAATTTGTATCATTGTTATATATTATAGATAATTAAGATAATATTTAAAAGTAATGCTTTATTGATAATACTAATGGTAAGAAGAGAGGGAATTTTGTGTTTAGTAGTATTGGTTATAAGTTTATTAGTTGTACCTGTTTTTGCTGAAAAGTTGGATATTGAAATAGGAAATAGTTATAATCCTGGAGATGAGGCAAATTTTAAGATTGTTTTATATGATGATGAAAATAATAAGATTGATGGTAGTGTAGGTTATATTATTCAAAATTATTATACTGAGATTGTTGAACAAGGAGTTTCTGGTTCTGGAGAGATAGTTAATTTTAATCTACCAGAAAATGCAATTCAGGGTCCTTGGAAAATTATTGCAAATTATGAAGATGTTGAGATTAATCGATTGTTTAATGTTGGAGAATTAGAAAAATCTGAGATTGTTTTAGAAGGAGATAATTTAATTGTTACAAATATAGGGAATACTCCTCATGAGAAAAAGATTTTAATCTTTATAGGAAAAGATGATCAAACTGCAGATATTTATTTAGATATTGGGCAGACAAAAAGAATAAGATTAACTGCTCCAGATGGAGAGTATGATATTAGGGTTATTGAAGGAAATGAAGAACAAGTTTTAGAGTTTAAAGGAGTTAGTTTAACTGGAAATGTAGTTGGTTTAGAAAGTGTTATTGGAGATGGTTTTTGGAAAAAGTATCCAATAGTTGGTGTATTTTTAATCGCATTATTATTAGTGGTAGTTATTGTTGGAGTTTTAAAATTTAAAAATAAGAAAAAATAAAATGATGGAAAAAAGGGATGTATTTAAGTATTTAATTATAGGATTGATTTTAGCTGGTTTAGTTGGAATGTTACTTGTTTTTCAGGGTGGGCCTACTGGTTTTGCAATTTTTGGAGATGATGAAGAGGGGGAGTTTGATTTAGGAACTTATTCAAATGTTGAGTGGAATGGAAGTGCTGTTGTGTTAAGTTCTGGACAGACTTCTGGAACTTATACAAGCCAGATTTTTGATGCTGGAAATAATGCAACTTCTAGTTTTAGTGTTGATACTTCAACATCTGCTCCTCCGAACGGTAGTGGTGGGGGTGGCGGTGGCGGTGATTGTAGTGGAGTATATGTTCCTACAAATAAATCTAATATAGGAAAATTAGAGGTTTCACAATTAGGGAGTATTATTGTTCATGAAGGAGATGTAAAAAATATATCCTTGAGTGTTAAAAATATTGGACTTTTCTTTGTAAATAATTGTAAATTAGTTGCTAATGGAGATGTAGAATCATGGATTTATTCAACACAAGTTGAAGGAATAGCTCCTGGAGAAAATATTGATTTTATATTTAATTTAAACATACCAGAGGAGATTGAAAAAGGAGATTATCGTGGAAATTTAGAGATAAGTTGTGATGAAGCAAGTAATATTCAGGAGATTAGTGTAAGTGTTCCTAGTTTAAATGGAATAGAGATTAATGAAATAATCCAGGAAGATAATGTTGTTAAAATAAAATATAATTTTGATAATTCTTATATTATTGGAGATACTGTTTCTATAGAAATATGGATTGAAGATTCTGATGGATATGAAGTTGGAAGAATACAGGATTTTTTTGATGCAAATAAACAAGGATTAATTGAAAGAAATGTCGAGATTGAATTTAAGGGTGCAGGAATTTATTCTGTTTATTTTGCTCTTTCTGATGATTTAGAGAGTTTTGTAAAAGAGTCTGTTATATTAGGAAAATCAGAAACAACAGGGTTTGCTGTATTAGAAAATGTTAATAGTAAGAAAGCAATTTATGCTGGATTTATGATTATTTTAGCTCTTGCTATCTTTTTTATCTGGAAAAGACATGGAAAAAATGATAAATCTAGTCATGTTAAGCATAACTGGTTGTTGAGAAAAAAGAAAAAACATTAGTTTTATATACAATCTTTTTCTAACTTTTTTATGCCCTTGTAGCTCAGCTGGATAGAGCACCTGCCTTCTAAGCAGGGGGTCGCAGGTTCGACTCCTGTCAAGGGCATTTATGATTTGAGAGAGGTTATGCGCGGATAGCATAGTGGTTATGCACTCGCCTGCAGAGCGAGTTACCTGGGTTCGATTCCCGGTCCGCGCTTGATACTTTTAGTATCTAAGCACTAAACTTTGAGAAGATTTAGTTAAATTTAAAAACTACTAATTCATCACACTTTTAGCCTTTAGGGGAAAGAGTTCTGATAAAAAATAAAATGGATCAATTAACATTAAGACTTGTAAATCAAGAAAGATATGAGATTATGAGTTTAAAAGTTTCTGAAAATGGCAAACCTAAACAGGGTCCTAGGGGAAAGGAGCTAAGAGAGATAGTTGCAAGAGCAGATAATCTGGGAAATTATGAATTGAATGAGAGGAAATTAGTAATTAATAGCCTTACTTATGCACAAAAAAGTGCAGGATTTTTTACAGACCCTACTTTTAAAATGAGCTTTAAGGAGTTTGTAAGATATGGAAGGCCTTTATCTTTTATTCAGAGTACAAAGGTTTTACAAGCTAATGATAAGTTGCAATGAACTTAAATAATAATTCTAAGTAGTGGCTAACAAAACATTTATAAACCTATTTGTAGTGGGTAAGATATGGTATTTATTGTTAAGAAGAATATTAAGGGAAAGGATTATTATTATCTTAGAGAGTCTAAGAGGGAGGATGGCAAGGTTAAGGCGGTTACTATAGCTTATCTTGGCAAGGATAAGGCTGAAGCTGAGAAAAAGGCTGAGGAGATAAAAAACAAGGGAACTGATAATAAACTGATATCTGATAAAAAATCTAGTTCTGAAGATGAGAGAAAAGATGGGAAACTAGATATTGATAAGGCAGTTAAAAAAGAACAAAAACCTCTAACAATAGAAGACCTTACAAATTTTTGTAAGAAAAAGGGGTTTGTTTTTAGATCAAGTGATATTTATGGTGGGTTTTCTGGGTTTTGGGATTTTGGGCCATTGGGAGTAGAACTTTTTAATAATATTAAAAAGGATTGGTGGGATTTTTTTGTAAAAAGTAGGGAAAATATGGTTGGAATGGAAGGAAGTGTGATAAGTCATCCTAGAACTTGGAAGGCTTCAGGGCATTTAGAGAGTTTTGCTGATATTTTTGTTAAATGTAAAAAGTGTGAAAAGACAGGAAAGTTAGATGAAAATGAACTTGGCAAGGTTAAGTGTGATTGTGGTGGAGATTATGAAAGTCAGGGTAAATTTAATTTAATGTTTGAAACTAAGGTTGGAAGTGTTGATTCTGATACTGCTTATCTTAGAGGGGAGACTGCACAAAGTATGTTTATGGATTTTAAACTTATTAAAGAAAGTAGTCGGAAGCAATTACCTTTTGGAATTGCTCAAATTGGAAGATGTTTTAGAAATGAAATTGCTCCAAGAGATTTTCTTTTTAGGAGTAGGGAGTTTCATATTGGAGAATTTGAATTTTTTATTAATCCAGATGAGGAAAAGTGTGATTTATTAATGAGAGTTCATAAAAATGTTAAATTAAGACTTTTAGATGAGGAGACTCAAAAAAAGAAAAAAGATGATAAGGAGTTAAGAGATACAACTATTGGAAAAATGTTAAAAGAAAAAAGATTAGGAGAGTGGCATGCTTATTGGTTAGCAGAACAGATTTTATGGTTTAATTCTATTGGATTATTTGAGATTAAGATTAGAGAACATACAAAAGATGAATTAAGTCATTATTCTTCTGCAACTTTTGATATTGATTATGAATATGTTTTTGGTAGTTTGGAGGTGGCAGGTAATGCAAATAGGGGGCAGTATGACTTAACTCAGCATGAAAAAGAGAGTGGAGTGAGTATGGAAATTTTTGATGATAAGATTGGGAAAAAGGTTATTCCAAGAGTTATTGAACCTACTTTTGGAATTGAAAGAGTTTTTTTAGCAATCCTAACTAAGGCTTATAATTATGATAAAGAAAGAGATTATGTTGTTTTGAAGATTCCAAAGAAGCTTGTTCCTATAAAGGCTGCTGTTTTTCCTATTGTTAAAAATGAGGAATTTATTCAAATGAGTAAGGATATTGTTAAAGATTTGAGAAAAGAGTTTAATGTTATTTATGATTCTGGTGGAAGTATTGGTAGAAGATATGCAAGAAATGATGAAATTGGAACTCCTTATTGTATAACTGTCGACGCTGATAGTACTAAGGGCAAGGATTGTACTATTAGAAATCGTGATGATACAAAACAGATAAGAGTTAAGATTTCTGTTTTAAGGGATGTTTTGAAAGAATTGATTAGTGGGGAGATTGAGTTTGAAAAGGCTGGGAAATTAGTAAGATGAGAATTTTATATGGTGTTGCAGGAGAAGGATTTGGACATTCTTCAAGAGCAAGAGTTATTACAAAATATTTAGAAGAAAAAGGACATGAAGTTATTATTATGACTTATGGGCAAGCTTATAGTGTTTTAAAAAATAAATTTAAAGTTTTTAAAGTAAAAGGACTAGGACTTATTTTCAAGAAAAGTGTTTTGAAAAAAAGAAAAACTGTTGCATATAATCTAGAACATTTTCCTAAAAATTTAAGAAAATGGAAAAAATTTTATAAATTAATGAATGAGTTTAAACCTGATTTATGTATCTCAGATATGGAACCAATTGTGCCTATTTTAAGAAATTGGTATAAATTACCTTTAATTAGTATAGATAATCAACATAGATTAACTAATCTTAAGATAAATGTTCCTGATAAATATCAAAAAGATTTCATTATTGCAAGAGAGGTTGTTAATACTTTTGTTAGAAAAGCAGATTATTTTATTATTTCTAGTTATTCCATAGCCCCTTTAAAAGATAAATATAAGAAAAATAGTTTTATTGTTCCTCCAATTATTAGGAATGAGGTTAAAAAACAAAAATCAAAGTCAAAATATGGAAATAAGATTTTAGTTTATTTAACTAAAAAAGATAAAAGTATTTTAAAAATTTTGAAAAATATTGATGAAAAATTTGTTGTTTATGGTTATAATAAAAATAAGAAAATTGGAAATTTAGAATTTAAAACTAAAGAGTCTTTTTTAAGAGAATTAATTAATTGCAAGGCGGTTATTGCTACTGCAGGTTTTACATTATTATCTGAATCAATTTATCTAAAAAAACCTTACTTTGCATTACCTTTGAAAAGACAATTTGAACAAACACTTAATGCTTTATTTTTGAAAAAAGCAGGATTTGGAGAATATAGTGAGGATGTAAGTGAAGATGAGATAAATTATTTTTTAAAAAATCTTAACAAGTATAAAAAGAAATTGAAAAGTTATAATCCAGATTATAATAAGTTATATAAGGTTTTGGATAAAACAGTTGGAAAGTTGATAAAGTAAAGTTTATAAACCAATTATTTTTATTTTAATTATGCTTACGTGGAAATCTTTTGGGGTGTCTTGTTTTTATTTGAGTTACTAAGAAAATGAATGAAGAAACATACCCTAATGTAGATAATTGTGGATTCTTTCAATTAAAATGCCCTACTAGAAGAGAAGCTTATAGTTTTAAATTAGAACAAGATATAGATCATGATAATACAGGTAAATGGGTTCTTTTTGGTTCAAGATCTCAAATTGGGGCTGCTTATAAAAAGGTTAGAGAACTTGTTAAGTCTAATGAAATTTATGGAGTAAAGATGATGAAGAAAAAAAAGGCAAAAGGAAAGTATCTTCTTTTAGTTTATGCAGATGCATTGACAAAGGAATCAAGCTTAGAAAAATTAGCTTGTTTGTCTATTAAGCCAAGACATTGGCAATCAAATAGATTAAGAGCATCACGTGGTGAATTGGGGAAGATAAGTTTGGCTTTTTGAATTATAATTAAATTTTTAAACTAATAGTTGTTATTTTGATTATGACAGAAGATTGTATTTTTTGTAAGATTGTTAGTGGGGAGATTCCTAGTGAGAGGGTTTTAGAAAATGATAATTTTATTGTGATTAAAGATATTAATCCATTTACAAAAGGACATAGCTTGGTAATCCCAAAGAAACATTATGAAACTTTATTAGATGTGCCTGATAGTTTAATGGGGGAATATTTAGAAACAGCTAAGGAAGTAGCATTTAAATTATTAAAAGAAAACAAAGCAGAAGGTTTTAATTTGCTTATGAGTAATTTTAAAGTAGCCCAACAAGAAGTGCCACATGTTCACTTACATATTGTTCCTAGAAAAAAAGCTGATGGAAAATTTAAATTTTTAAAATCTTAAAAAATGGCTCTGGAGAGTTGAACTCAGGACCTCTGCCTCATGCTGGAAGAGATTTTAAGATTAAAGAGAGGCAAAAAAGAGGAACAGTAGAAATGAGTCTCTTTGACAATCGCCTTTTTGATAGAATTCACACATTGAGGTTTCCTATCGGAAAAAAAGGAAATAAGATTGAGATCCCTAGATTATTTTATAAAAGAAATTTATTAAAATATCTTATTCAAGGATTTTTTGCTACGGATGGTTCCATAGTTCTTACTAAAAATCCAAATAAATATTATTCTAGATTGGAAATTCATAGTATTTCTAAGAACGCCTTGTTTCAGGTTTATAATTACTTAAGGAATCTGGGGTTATCTGTACATTTTTATAAATGTAAAAGAAAAAAAGAAACCATAAAATGGAATAGACAAACCCAGTATAGAATTCAAATTAATGGTCGAGAAAACCTCATTTTATTTCATAATTTAATAGGTTTTGTTAACCCAAAACATGAAAATAAATATATTAAATTTCTAAAATATTTTGATGAATATGATAATAGTACAAAAGGAATCTCCTCAAAAAAACAAAAACAGATTGGACAGAAAATTAATGATTTATATTATAAAAGTGGCTCAGGGGAGGATTGAACTCCCGGCCTCGACCTTATGAGAGTCGCGATCTACCACTGATCTACTGAGCCAAAAATACAAGCTATTTTTGGTTTAAAAAGATTATGAATTAGATAATCTTATAAATAATAAGTTATTTAATAAAAACATGGTATTTAATGAGATTTCAAGTGTTATTGGAGAGGTAATTCCATTGAATAGTTCTTTTTATACAGAACTTCCTCCTGAAATTGTTTCTAGATTTGGAGGGCTAATTACAATTTTGCAGGCTGCAGGAATTATTTTTATTACTTATATTGCTTTTTTGATTGTAAGGTGGATTTTTAGTATTAAGGAGTATAAAAAAATAAGAAGAATTGATAAAAGAATTAATGAGATGGATAGGAAGTTAGATGTTTTATTAGCTGAGAGAAAAATTAAATATCATAAAGGAATTGATAAAGAAGAACATAAAAAAATAATTAAGAAAAGGATGAGAAAACATAAAAAAGAAATTAAAAGATTAAAAAAAAGGCGATAAGAAGAAAAATAGTTGTTATTCTTGATATGTCTCTTAAGGAGCCATAACTGTTTGTAAACAAGGCCTAAAATACAGTGTCAGAAATTAAAGAATTATTAGAGGCCCTATGAACTTTTTAGTTATAGGCCCCTTGAAAGACAGCTTTAGCTAATGGAATACATCTAAATGTGCAGGTCCAATTAACCATTCTTTTCATTATATTCATAAGGCTAACTAGTATATAAATATTATTGAATTAGAGTTTTATTTGATTTAGAATAAGATATCGAAATTTATTTAGGAGGTTTCATTAAACGAATTGCAATTGTAGAAACATAAATTCTCTTACCTTCTTTATTTTCAAATTGTTCACTTGATATTTTTATATCTTTAACCTGAATATTTTCATCTTTTAGAAATGTTCTTCTTGCAACTTCTGTTACATCTATTGCCTTTGAAGTAAATTTCCCTCTTGCAGAAACAATTACTTCATCTTGTCCTTTATTTTGAAATTGCATTACAACTCCAGTAACATAGTTCATAAAAGGTTTTATTCCAATAAAAATTATATTGTCTTTATCTTCCTGATTAGAATTTTTATTAGAAGTCTCTTTTTCTTTACTTGTTTCTTCTTTTTGCTCTTTTTCCTGATTAGTTTCTGATTCTTCTGTCATTTTGATTATTTCTTAGTAATCTCTTATTTAATTAGTTACTATATCTAGTCACTCTTTTTACTGTTTTTTCTTTAATCTTGCTATATACCCTGCGATTTTGTTTCTTATTTTTTTACTTGGAGTTAAGTTTGGAATTAATTTTTTATTTGCTTCAAAATCCCCCTTAAATTTGTTTTCTTCTTTTAGCAAATTATGTGCTGTTCTTTTTACAAGTTTTGATTTTATACGTCCCATTTTATATCTCTTATATTATTATCTTTAATTTGAGGTTTTTAAATATTGTTGTTTTGTTTTAAGCCACTTTTCTTACTTTGATTACTGAAAAGTACTTCTCAGCAAATTCAATTGCTTTTTTGCTTAATTTTCCAGTATAAATAAAAAGCGCTGGAAGTGGGATTGACTGAGCATCTGATAGTAATTTTTTAAGATCTGTTTCAGAAACTGTTTTTTTATCTTTTGCTTGAGTGAGAAATGTTATTTGTCCTAAATCTGAATTTATACTGATTAAACATTTGTATTCTTTTGCTTTGAATTCTTTTTCTTCAATTATTTGATGATTATTTTTTAAAATATTTATGATTTTTTGCACAAATTCTGATTTTGGTTTTTCTTTTTTCTGTTTTTTAGTTTTAATCACTAATGGATTGTTAAAAGTGATTTCTTGTTTTTGTGTTTTTCTTGTTTTCTCTGCTTTTGTTGATTTTTCTTGTTTTCTAGATTTTGATTTTGGTTGTTTTTTTTGTGTTTGTTTTATTTCTGATTCTGGAACTGAGAAATACCTCCAATAAATTTCATCTTGTTTTTTAAATCCTATTGCAAAATCTCTAATTGAACGAAGAGCTACTCTTATTGCAGGTTCTTGCTCTAAATCCTTAAGAATTTTATTTTTTTTAAGTAAAAGAAAAGCTTCAGATTCTCTTGGATGGAGATATTTATAGAATTTTTCTAATTGTTCTTCTTGTCCATCTAAGAAATATAATGGAGAACCGCCAACCTTTAAATGGCTTACTTTTATTCTTTTTTCATCTGTTAATTCTGATAAAAATGCTGAAATAAATAAAGAACTCATTCCAATTTTTTTTGATAGTGTTATTGGTAATGTTGGGCCTTTTTCATTTAATATTTCTATTATTTTATCATGTATTTCTTTTGGTTCTAACATTATAATGTGGGAGGTATTTATTCTTTATCAAAGAATAAGGAGAATATAGCTTAATAAAATTAATTGTGATTGTTATAATTTTAAATAAACCATGCAATTGAAGTTATTACTAGTATTCCTATAAAGTTTAAACTAAATGTAAGTAACATAAATCTTACTGTATCCCATTTATTTATTCCTAAAAGAGAAACTCCAATTTCATCAGGAAGTGGAGAAGCTATTATAAATCCTGCAATTCCTACTAAAAGCCATTTAAATTTGGATTTTTTTAACCTATCTAATTTAGTTGATTTAATAATTGTATCAACCTCTTTTGGGAGCCCTTTTTTAAAAATATTAAAAATTAATAAGTCTCCAATCATAGTTCCTGTTGCTCCAATAAAAGAAATTATTATTGGGTTAAAATAATTAGTATAAGATATTAATGAGGCTGTTGCTGGGGCTGCAGTAAATGCATAACCAAAAAATATTCCTGAGATTAAAACTCCTATAATTCCAAAATTTCCTGTTAATTCAATTAATGCTTTTAAAATTCCTGAGAAATGTAAGTAGATTCCTAAAATTATTGTTAAAATTAATACTGCCCACTTTTGAAAGTTAGATAATTTCATTTTTTTGCTTTACTCTTTAATTATTTTTACACTTTTTATTCCCTGATTTGTTACTTTATCAATTTGTATTGTACTATTTTTAAATTTTATTTTTTCACCTTTTTTTGGAATTCTTTGTAATTTATGTTCAATAAATCCTGCAAGTGTGTCAAATCTTTTTTCTCTTAATCCTAATTTTAAGTGTTTATTTACTTCATTTACAGGGGCTTTTGCATCCACTCTTGCTGTTTTATCATTGATTTTTTTAATGTATATACTTGTTCTCTTGCTTTTATCAAAAATTTCCCCAACAATTTCTTCTAAAATGTCTTCTAAAGTAACCATTCCTACAACATGTCCATACTCATCAACCACTATAGCAAGAGGAGTTTTCTTATAACTAAGTTCTGTTAATAAATCATCAATTTCTTTTGATTTTGGAACAAAATAAGGTTTTCTTATAATTGTTTTGACTTTTATATCTAATTTTTTATTTTTTACATATTTTAAAACATCATCTACATCTAAAATTCCAATTATTTTATCTTTGTTTTTTTCATAAACTGGATATTTAGAATAAGGGGTTTTAATAACAAAATCAATTATTTGTTTTAATTTTAAATCGCCATTAATCATTTCTATGTTTGCATCCGGAGTCATTATTTGAGTCACTTTTGTTCCTTCGAATTCTAAGACATTGTGCATTATTCTTGCAGATTCTATATCTAAAATTCCTTCTTGTCTTCCCATTGTTACAATTGTTTTTAATTCTTCTTCTGAAACCTTACTTTCTCCTTTAGAGCCTAGTAAAAATAACATTACTTTTGAAACTCCTTCAAAAATTATAACAAAAGGATATAAAATATAAGAAAGAAATAAAATTGGTTTTGCTGTTATTAATGAGATTCTAGTTGAATTTTGAGAAGCATATGTTTTTGGAGTTATTTCTCCGAAAACTAAAATTAAAAAAGTCATTATTCCTGTTGCAATTCCTACTCCTGAAGAACCAAAGATATTTGTAAAAATATAGGTTGCAAGTGCGGCAGCCCCAATATTAACTAAATTATTTCCAATTAATAATGTTATGATTAATCTATGAGGATTTTTTTTTAATTTAAATAATGCTCTAGAACCTTTTTTCTTTTGTTTGACTAATGATTTAACCTTAATCATATTTGTAGAAATTAGGGCTGTCTCTGTTCCTGAAAAAAATGCAGATAAGATTAGTAATCCAATTAAAATAATTATTTCTGTTGTTAACATCTTCCCTCTTAATATGAGAGGGGTTTTTAGATTATATAAACATTTTTAAACACACTTCACATAATTTTTCTATGATACTAAGACAACAATTATTAGTTCTTGTACTAGTCTTAGTTTTAGCTCTATCATAGGGCTATTTAAATAAATTTTATTTTTTGAAAATGGCTCTTGAGTTTTTATGTTCTACTAATATTGAATTTGATGAAAAAATAAACATACCTAGGGATGCAACACATTATATTAGAAAATCAAAAACAATAAGTTCTAGAAAGGGAAGAAATCCAAGAATTCATTTTTTTAGTGTTAATCCAATTTCAAGTAAGAGAATGAGAGAGATTCCTGAAAATGCAAAATATGTAAGTTTTAAAATAGAATGGCATAAGTTTAATATTAGTTATGGAGAACCTTGTTTTTATGATAAAAATGACAAGGTTTTAAAATAGTGGGGAATTAAAGATACTATGGTAATAAATTTTAATAAGATAGAGAAAAAGTGGCAAGAGAAGTGGGAAAGTAAGAAGGTTTTTGAGGTTAGTGAAAAAAGTAAAAAGAAAAAATATTATGTTTTGGAAATGTTTGCTTATCCTTCTGGAGCTGGGTTGCATATGGGGCATGCTTTAAATTATACTATTACAGATATTTTTGCAAGATTTAAAAGAATGAATGGATTTAATGTATTTTACCCTACTGGTTTTGATGCACTTGGACTTCCTGCTGAAAATGCTGCAATAAAAGCAGGAAAACATCCTGCAGAATATACAAAAAATTCAATTATTAATTTTGTTAAACAACAAAAAGCTTTAGGATTTAGTTATGATTGGAGGAGTATGTTGAGTACTTCTGATTCTAATTATTATAAATGGGACCAGTGGATTTTCTTGAAAATGTTGGAAAATGGGCTTGCATATAAAAAACAAAGTCCTGTTAATTTTTGTAAGAAGTGTAATACTGTTCTTGCAAATGAGCAAGTTCATGATGGGAAATGCTGGAGACATGGAGATACTAAGGTTGAGATTAGACATCTAAATCAATGGTATTTGAAGATTACTAATTATTCTAATGAATTATCAGAGGGGCTAAAGAAATTAAAACAATGGCCTGATAGAATTAAAAAATTGCAAAAAAATTGGATTGGGAAAAGTTTTGGTAGTGAGATTGTGTTTGATGTTGATGGAAAGAAGTGGCCAATATTTACAACCCGTCCTGATACTATTTATGGTGTTACATTTATGGTTGTAAGTGCACAACATCCAAGGCTTTTTGAGATTGTTACTGATAAGGAAAAAAAGAATGTAGAAAAATTTGTAAAAAAATTAAGTTCTGTAAGTGAGGAAGAAATTGACCAGTTAGAGAAGGAGGGAGTTTTTACAGGAAGTTATGCAATTAATCCTATTAATAATGAGAAAGTTCCTGTTTATGCTGGGAACTTTGTTTTAGCTGATTATGGTAGTGGAATGGTAATGGCTGTTCCAGGACATGATCAAAGAGATTATGAATTTGCTAAAAAATATAAGATTAAAATTAAGGAAGTTATTTCTGGGGGAGATATTAAGAAAAGTGCTTATGTTTGGGAAGGTAAGTTGGTTAATTCTGATAAGTTTAATGGGATGAATAGTGATAAAGCTAAAGAAGAAATTACTAAGTTTTTACAAAAAAAGAAACTTGGAAAGAAAACAATTAATTATAGATTAAGGGATTGGTTAGTAAGTAGGCAGAGATATTGGGGAACACCAATTCCAATAATTAATTGTGTAGATTGTGGAGAGGTTCCAGTTAATGAGAAGGACTTGCCTGTTAAATTGCCAGAGAGGGTTAAATTTGGAAAAGGAAATCCACTTATAAATGCTGAAAGCTGGATTAATGTAAAATGTCCAAAATGTGGAAAGATGGGAAAAAGAGAAACAGATACTATGGATACTTTTGTTAATTCTTCTTGGTATTATTTAAGATATGTAGATAGTAAGAATAATAAAGAAATTTTTGATAAAAAGAAAATTGATTATTGGTGTCCTGTTGATTTTTATGTTGGAGGAGCAGAACATGCTTGTATGCATTTAATTTATATTAGATTTTATACAAAATTTTTAAGAGATATTGGTTTATTAAAATTTGATGAACCTGCAGTGAAATTGTTTAATCATGGAATGATTCATGGGGAAGATGGTAATAAGATGTCTAAATCTTTAGGAAATACTATTGACCCTTTAGATATTACCTCTAAAACTAGTGCAGATGCCTTGAGAATGTATTTAGTTTCTGTTGCAAGTCCTGATAGTGATTTTAATTGGGCAAATAAAGGACCTAAATCTACGTTTAAATTTATTAATAAGATTGTTAATTATTTTGAAAAAACTAAACTTGGAAAATCATCAGCAAGTATTGAAAGTAAGATAAATCGTGGAATTAGTAGAATTACAGAAGATATTGAAAATTTAAGATATAATTTAGGTGTGATTAAATTAAGGCAGTTATTTGAAAGTATTGAAGAGCAAGAGCAGATTTCTAAACAAACTGCTGAAAGTTTTTTAAAAATGCTTAGTGTTTTTTGTCCTCATATTTCTGAGGAATTATGGGAGAAGATTAGAGGAAAGGGTTTTATTAGCTTAGCTGATTGGCCTGTTGCTGATAAAAGCAAGATTGATAATAAATTAGAAAAAGCAGAGCAGAGTGTAAGTAATACTATTGGAGATATTATGAATATTTTAAAAATTATTAAAGAAAGAGATAATAGAGATGGAGAGAAGATTTATGTTTATATTATGCCTTTTGAAAAAGAGTATTTTGATGAAAAGAAGATTAGTGAAAGAGTTGGAAAAGATGTTAAGATTTTTGTTGTAAATGATAAAGATAAATATGATCCTAAGGGAATCTCTAAAAAGAGTAAGCCTGGTAAGCCAGGGATTTATATTGAATAAATATGTTTTTTATTCTAGTACAGCTTTAATCCTTCTAACTCCTGCGCTTGATGATTCTTCTTTTTTTATTTTAAACTTTCCTAATTCTTTTGTGTTGCTGACATGTGGGCCTGCACAGATTTCTTTACTAAAATCTCCAATTGTGTAGACAAATATTTTATTTCCATATTTATGTTCAAAAACTCCATGGATATTTTGTTTTTTTGCTTGTTCTAGAGTCATTTCTTGTTGTTTAACTGGTATGGCTTGTTTGATTTTTTTGTTTATGATGATTTCTACTTCTTGTTTTTCTTTATCTGTTAGTTTTCTATCAAAATTAAAATCAAATCTAAGTCTTTCTGGGGTAATATTAGAACCTCTTTGAGATATATCTGGTTTTTTTAGTACTTGTCTAAGAGCTTGATTGAGTAAATGAGTTGCAGTGTGAAGTTTTGTTGTTTGTTCTCCTTTATCTGCTAAACCTGATTTAAACTTACCTTGTGTTGAAGTTCTAGAAAGAGTTTGGTGTTTTTCTAATTCTTTTTTAAATGCTTTTTCATCAACTTTTATTTTCTTTTCTTTTGCAAGTTCAATTGTCATTTCTAATGGAAATCCATAAGATTGGAAAAGTAAGAATGCTCCTTTTCCATCAATAAGTTTATCATTTGACATTTTTTCAAATTTTCTTAATCCTGTTTCTAGTGTTTTTTCAAATTTTTGTTCTTCTTTTTCTATTTCTTGTTTTATTAATTTTTTATCTAATCTATAGTCATCATAAATACTAAAAACAGGGTCTGCTATACTTATTATGCTTTGGATATTAATCTTTTTAGCATTTATTATTGCTCTTCTAAGTAATCTTCTAAGAACATAACCTTGTTCAGTATTGCTTGGTGTGATTCTATCAGCAATTATCATTACTGATGCTTTAATATGGTCTGCAATAATTCTCATTGTTTTTGTTGTTTCTTTATCCTTACCATATTTCTTTTTTGATAATTGTTCTATTTGTTTTATTATTGGTTTCCAACAATCAATTAGGTAGTGGTCTTCTAATCCTTGTAAAATTGTAATTGTTCTTTCTACACCCATCCCAGTATCTATATTTTTTTGTTTTGCTTCGATTAATTCTAGTGGCTCATCACATTTTTTTGTGATTTTTTCATTTTCTTTACATCCTCTAAAAATACAATTATATTGCATTAAAACATCATTCCATATTTCAACCCAAGCTTCGTCTTTTGGATTAAATTTTTCTGGCGCAGGTTTATTATTTAGTTTCCAATAAAACATCTCAGTATCTGGTCCACAAGGGCCAGTTCTTCCTGCAGGCCCCCACCAATTATCTTTTTTCCCTAAAAATGCTATTCTTTCCTTAGGAATTCCTAATGATTTCCAGATTTCTGATGTCTCGCTGTCTTTTGGAATATCTGGTTTGTTTTTAGAATTATTCATCTTCCCATTAAATTTTTGTCCCTTAAATACAGATATTGCTAATCTTTTAATTGGGATTTTTAAGGTTTTTGTTAGAAATTCAATACTATATTCTATTGCTTCTTGTTTCCAATAATTTCCTAAAGACCAATTACCTAACATTTCGAAAAAAGTATGATGTATTGTATCTCCTACTTCATCAATATCTCCGGTTCTTATACACTTTTGAACATTAACTAATCTTTTTCCTTGTGGATGTTTTTGTCCAAGTAAATATGGAATAAGTGGGTGCATTCCAGCAGTGGTAAAAAGAACTGTTGGGTCATCTTTTGGAATAAGACTTGAGTTAGGAATTTCTTTATGATTTTTTGATTTGAAAAAATCAATATATTTTTTAATTAATTGCTTTCTGTTTACCATAAAATTACTAAGAATAAAGGTTTTTTAAAATTGTTTATTTCAACTTGGCTAATTTTTCTTGAATATCTTCAAGTTCTTCTGCTATTCTTGGATTTACACTTTCTTGTTTTTTCTTGATTTTTCTTTTTATTATTCTTGGTTCTCCCTTATTATTAGGTAATGTTGATAAAAGAATATTTAATTTTGATTTTAAGGCAGTTGTCTCAACCTTTAATTTATTTTTTACTGCGAACTCTTTTTTTCTTAATAATCTATATTTTGTTAATTTTTTAAGCATGTAAAGTAAATTTATTTCAGAAGATAATAATTGTTTTTTTGCATTAAGTGCTTCTTCATGAGTTAATTTGATGTGTCTTGTTTCCATGTTGAATATTTATCTGATATCTTATTGTATTTTGAGTTTTGATATGAGTAGTCTAAGAGGGGTTGACTTGTTAAAGGGATTCTTCCCCTTACGAGTCTAATCTAACTTGTCAAAAACACTTTTATCAACAGAATCTATTCTTGATTTAATTAACTGGAGTTCTCTTTCCCATTCTAATAATTCTTGTTCTTCTTTTTGTTTTATTTCCCTTGTTTTTACAAGTAATGATTCTATTTGTTCTATTTTTGTTTTAATTTCTTCAAATGCTTGTATACTTGATTCAAATTTGTCTAATCTTATATAAATAGGATCTATTTCTTTAGACCTTGGTTTTGTTTTTGTTTGTATTGGCATATGTTGTGTTGGTAATGGTTGAGTTTTTTGAATTATTGGTTGTTCTGAACTAAAATTAGATTTTTGCATATCTTGAGGGTTTGATATTTCTTGTTTTATGACTTTTGGACTAAGATCAGGTTCTGTTTTTTTAAGATTAGGTAATTGGGGTAGTTGAGAGAATTCTTTATTTTCTAATTCTAGAGGAGATTGTGGAAGTTTAGGTAATGAAAAATCTTCTGGAGCAGGTAGTTCAGGCAATGTTGGTATTTCTTCCTCTTTTTTCTTTTTTCCAAATAATCCCATTTTTTACCTCTCTTATAATTTTGTTTATCGTTGCAAGTTTATAAATCTTCTGCAAAAGAAATCAAAAGATATTTAAACTGTTTTTGTGATTATCTTTTATTCAAAATGCAAGTTAAATTTCTTAAGTCTGTCGTCGAGCATCTAATAAATAAACAAGCAGTTCCAATTGTAGATTTATTAGTAGGTAAGAAAGATGTAAATGAATTTTTAATTGCAAAAAAACTTGAATTAACTATCAATCAGGCAAGAAATATTTTATATAAATTGTCTGATTATGGACTTGTTTCTTTTATTAGAAAAAAAGATAAGAGAAAAGGGTGGTATATTTATTTTTGGACTTTAAATGTATATCAATCTCTTAAATTATTAGATAAAAAATTGAGAGAAGAATTAAAACAAACTCAAGAACAATTAAAAAGTAGAAAAGAAAAAAGATATTATATTTGTAATATTTGTTCTATTGAAGTTACTGAAGAGGGAGCTTTATTAAATGATTTTATTTGTCCAGAATGTGAAGAGGTTTATGAATTATCAGATCATCAGGAGATTATCCAGTCCCTTGAGAAAAATTTTAATAAATTAAAAAAAGAAATCCAGTTAGTTCGGGTTGAATTAGAAAAAGAAGGAGAAAAAGTAGAAAAGAAAAAAGCAAAAAAAATTAAAATAGCTGAAGAAGAAAGAAAGGCAAAAAGAAAGAGAAATAGAAAAAAAACAATGAAAGCTAAGAAGGCTTTAG
>CEPZ01018548.1_pt1 | contig 18884 bp, 23 predicted proteins | sample 530461 | NCBI WGS metagenome assembly CEPZ01 (sample SAMEA2620106, study PRJEB7988) | marine metagenome | isolation source: saline water (ENVO:00002010), including | reverse complement strand
ATGTCATTGAAGCTATCTACTCCAATTTCTTGCATGGTTTTTTGCATCCCTCGTTCTTCGCACTGAAATACACCTATTAAGTTTCCAGATCTATATAATTCAAATGTTTTGTCATCATCTAGGGGGAGATTCTCTATGTCTATATCTATATTTTCAAATTTCTTAATATATTTAAGTGCCAATGACACAACAGACAGTGTGCTCAGTGCAAGTATGTCAAATTTTATTAACCCAAGATATTCTAAATCTTCATTTGCGTATTGGGTTGCAAGATCTCTCGTTCCATCTTTCTTTGTCTTAGCAAGCCTCATTGGAGCTATACTAGCTAGCGGGGTGTCTGATACAACAATCCCTGCAGCATGGACTCCATACGAACTAAGTAGCCCCTCAAGGGTTTTTGCATACTCTATCAACTCAGGGTATTTGTCTATGTGTCCTCTAAATTCTTTACAATTATTGTAAGCATCCATGAAATTTTTAACAACTACCTGTTTTCCGTCTTCTCCCCTTACTTTTATAAAGGCGCCCTTTTGTTCAGGAAGAGAATCAATAATCTGTCTTACAAGTGCGTTATTGTCCTTCACATACTCATCTTTTCCTTTACTGAAAGACCCTGCAAGATCTAAGGCTTTCACTGCTCTCGTTATAAAGCTTTTGAATTTTAAAGAATTATATGTCCCTATATTTCCAACGTTTTCTCTTCCGTATTTATCTATGATATAATCGTAGATCTCACCGCGACGCTCATACTCAAAGTCAACATCGATATCTGGAAAACCAGCTCGGGCAAATATTCTGCGACTTGGCAAGAAATCCCCTGTTGGTTTTCCAGAAGTCATACCAATAGCATATGCCAGCCATGAATTTATCTTGTTGGAAGTTCCGCAGGAACTGCTTGACTTCCATATTTTATAGAATGATTCTAAAAGAGTCTCACCAGATGCTGCAAATTCCTTAATAAGGACCTTAATTTCGTCCTTGCATTGGTCAACAAGAGACTTGTTTTCAACTGCATCTAGAAGTTCTTTTGCTATTTTTTTTATACGGTCTTCTATCATAAATTTATACTAAACAAAAAAGTCAGACTCCTTAATAAATTTCTCACTAGAAAACCCTAAAAACCTCTCCCACAGAAGTCCCATATCAATAACATCTGGGCCATAGCTTATCCCTAAACATCGCAGTAAAATAGACCCAAATCCACTGCCTCTTCCTGCTCCCACCATAATCCCATTGTCCTTAGCCCACTTAATGTAGTCCTGAACAATTAAAAAATACGTAGAGAAATCATACCCATTATTATCAAGAGCAACTTTAACGTCCTTAAGCTCTGTATTTAGTCTGTCGATATGAGGCTGACTATTTCCTAGATTTAAATCATCCAACCCCTTCCTTGCAACTGAACAAAGATACCCATATGAATTGGAAAACTCTTTTGGAATATCAAACTTCGGCAATCTCATGACTCCACCAAAATTTCTTTCAAATGATGTGACATCAATTTTATCTACAATTTCATTTGTATTTGTTAATGCGTGTGGGATGTCGCTAAATACCTCAAGCATCTCATGAGCCTCTTTTAAATAAAATTCATTATAAGGAAAATGAATTCTTTTATCATCACATATACATCTACTGGTAGACATACACATTAGGACTTCTTGAGATTTTCCATATTCTTTTTTTAGATAATGCACATCGTTTGATGCTATGATTTTCGTGCCCGTATCCTCTGAAAGCTTTATTATATCTGGAATTATATACCTCTCTGCATCAATGCCGTGAAACATTACTTCAAGATAAAAGTCGTTTCCAAACAACTCCTTAAATAATCCAACTGACTTCTTTGCTTCATCGTATCTTCCGTGTAAAAGATTTGAATTAACCACGGACGAAAGACAGGCTGAACTGCCAATCAGACCAGAACTATGCCTCTCTAATAGTGCCATATCTATTCTTGGGTCATTGTAGAAACCGTCAACCCAACTAGATTCAGACAGAGCACACAGGTTTTGATACCCTTCCCAGTTTTTTGCCAATAGAACCAAATGACGGTTTCCCCTCCGACCATCTGGCTGTAAATCTTTTGTTTTAGCGAATCTGTCGCGAGCTAAATAAAATTCACAACCCATAAGAGGGACTATTGGATCTGCTCCAAGCTGACCGTCGTCATATGTTTTGCGACACTCTTGCCAAAACTTAATTAATCCACCGACAGAACCATGATCTGTAGCTCCTATAGACCTAAAACCCATCTGCCGGGCATTTTTTACAAATTCAGACATCTTATTTAGACCGTCAAACGTACTATATTCGGTGTGACAGTGAATGTGAGTAAAATCTTTATTTTCTATTTTCTTAATCTTCTTCATATTTTTCATCAAATTTCATATATCCGTCACAATCAATAACCATTTTATATGAACTTCCAGTTTTATATAACCTGTAATATCTCTCTTCCCCAAAAACTGACACACACGTCTTTGCTATAGGGTTTGTGCAATCTCCTGACATGCAGCTATTGCACAATGGCTGCATATCTCCATCTAACCCCATAGGAACATTGTTAAATGGAACTATCCTAACGTTATATTCCATTATTAACTTCTTTTAATAGAACTATCACTAGATGAATTGTTTGATTTTCCAGACGGAACGTTACCCGAATCTACATAATTGATATCATTACGAAATCGTCCAACGCTCATTGAGTCATCTGAGTCCTGCCTATCTGCAGACCCACCAGGCTGAAGTTGACCTCCGGAAGAATAGTTTACACTAAAACTTTGAATTGGATCATCTCCTATTGCTTTACTTGATGTGTCAACTTTAACATCTTCTCTTGCAGGAGATACGTCAACAGTATCAGAGGACATTATTTTTAATACATCTTCTACATCAGCTATTACATCCTTTGCAACGCCACCCTTGCTATCAAACACTACGTCGTTATAACTACTTACATACCCCTTAGAGGACAAGAAATCCAAAACCTCTTTAAACATTGCAACCGGGAATGTGCCTACATTCTTACTTCCATTCTTTACTTTTAGTGCCAGATTGTCATCCTTGTAAAATAAAGAAAAATCTAATGCAAGATTCTTGTCATCCATTGGGTATTCATATGAAAATGAAATTAAAATATCATCGTTTTTTGTTGTTATTGGCATTAATGCCTCCTTAATTATCGAGAATATATTTTCTCAAATTTATCGTACTCTACAATCCCCGTCTCCCATAATGACTTCCAAAAGTCAATATTTTTATCAACCTCAGAATGATATGGATAAAGCTTCTTCCACCCAACGCCACTAATTGCATGTTTTAAAAATTGGATATCAGAAAGATTTGACGCATTGGGTCTATTTACCTTATAATCATAAATGCATATAGATTTGTCGTCATAGAAATGCAATATAAAAGACGAAGATCCAAATCTGTGCCTCACCTCAACGTGTGATTCAATCATCCATGTTTTGGTGGGATCCTGATGCAAGTCTTCTTCCATTTCTTTATTGATATCAGAAAAAGCGCCACCAAACTTTGACATTAGTGGGTTAGAAAAGTAAATAACTATATCATCATCTATTTCATCTAGCATAACTATTCAATATCTCTGAATTTAACTCGTCCAAATCAGAGATGTCCTCAGAGATTATTATATCTTCCATTTTTTCCCAAATTGAGATTAAATCTGTGTTATTTTCAATATCCTGCATTCTTAATAAATTTCTTATTGATAAACTTAATTTTAAAAATTCACAATCAAACTCAACACCCTCATCATCTCCTATCTCTCCAGAAATTTTATCTATTGCAATTTGCAATGCAATATCGTCTATATCTTGAAAGTCGTGAAAATCCTTGAGAGACTCTACAAATCCCTTGCCGCTCATGCACGAGTGCAGGGTTATTATGTTGCCTCCTATTTTTGAAGAATAGCAAAAGAAGTCCTGATACCCGTCTTTATCGTAAACAAAAAACGATGGTGTAGAATCGCTCCCCTTAACCTGAGGTAGTGGAGAATTGTATATGTAGCGATTGCCTGATCTTTTTTTGGGAGTAATCCCACGATTTGATAAATATTCGACTATTGAATTTTTATGAAGAATACCGCTAATAATGTCATCAACTATCATAGATCAAGCCATCCAAACTCATCACCTGAGCCACTGGTGTCATTCAATTCATCATCAAAATCTTGATTTATTTTTTGCATAAAATCAATTGCATCATCAAGCTTTGAGTCACTGCTCGTAAAGTTATTAACTGCAGATGATTCAATTTTTGAAAATTCAGGATAATAATCTAATATAGCATAGTTTTTATCGCCAAAAGTTTTCTTTCCATACCTAGCCTTAATGCAATATAGAAGCATCTTTCTGTTTGGCTCATCTAACGACGGCATTTGAGCAAAAATATTATCAGAATCTGCAGAGTACTCGTGAGAACCCCTAAGGTCTTCTGACCCTGGAGTTTTGGACATGTCTTTATCGTTCTTTAACTTCTTAATGCCATCCCTTGTCAATTGCGCTGCAGATAATATTGCAAAATCATGCTCTTTCCCCATGGCTCTTAATTCTTTCAAAATATCGCCAATTGCCAACCAGTTGTCACTTCCTGCATCTGGCTTAATATTTGCTATATAATCAATCACCACAACTGCAGGCTTGAAATATTTCAGTTTCCTCTCTATCGCCCGTTTAATTTCAGATACGGTTGGTCGCGATTTTACATCCGCCCAAATAAACTTTTGATTAAACTTTTTTATAATATCGCCATGCGATTTTAGTATCTCCCAATCTTGATCTGTCAAAAGAGCTGGATTTGCAAGCTTGTTAAAATCAATCAACGTCTCTCTACTTAAAAATTTCTTGAAAATTTCTTCAAATGGCATCTCCAATGGCAGGAACATAACATTATGATTCTTTTTAAACAAGTTAAAAGCAATATTAAGCATCATTGTTGATTTGCCACCACCCACGTCTGCAACGGTAAGGGTTAGTGTACCGGGCTTAAATCCAACAACCATACATTCATCTATCTCAGACATACCACACTGAACTTTTTCCTCAGGGTTATTTGCCTTTTCATGAAGATCTTCAATAAACCCGTCAAACACCTCTGCCGTGTCAAAGAAACTAAAATTACCCTCTTCTGAGGTAGATAATAGCTTAGATACTTCAATATTAAAATCTTCTAGTTTTTCCTCAAAATTTCCAGCATTGGAATCCTTAAGGTCTCCAAGCTTATCCTTAAATCTTCGTGTTAAATACTGATATTTAAGACTAATAACTACTGATTCATAATCGTCGTATGGTATGTCGCAACTACTAATTGACTGAAAATCTGGAACATAGTTTACAAGTGCAGCTGACGATAACCCACATATATTCTTGCAAAAATATTCAAAATTAAAATCTGTTAATTTCTTATGGTTATCAAAAGACCAAAAGCAACTCTTGAAGATAATCACAGAAGACTCTTCTGTGAAATATTCCTCACTAACTCCAGCATCAATTGCTCTAACCATCAACTCGTTCGAATTAATAACTAAATTAAGAAATTTCGCTTCTATATTTTTTTCTAAATTACTACCTTTCATGTTGACTCAAATCTATTAAAAATGTCCTCTCACCGTACAAAAGTTTTGGAATATATCGACCAACAATCGTACTTAAATTTTCCTTTTTAAACAAATCAAATTCAAAACAAAATATACACGGTAAGTTTTTATGTATTCTGTGAGCTACTATCTTATCTATTGCAATGCCCTGCATCTTGTCTGGCTCGCAAAATATATCGTCCAGCACCAGCCAGTCTGAATTGTAATACAAGTTAGCATCATCAGACTTGTCAAATATATCACTCTTGACTTTTGACAACATCGCATAGTGATATCTATATGCTCTATTAGAAGAAAATAACCTTCGCCAAATTGCTTCCTTTAAGATCAAAGAAGCAATCATGCTCCTTCCAAGTGGAGATGATCCGCTCTTTACGTTCTTACCTCTCTTTTCTCCATGAATGAAAACCATGTTTCCATCATTAAATCTTCTATCCATAATCGACTTCTTATTAAGCACTTTTCTGTCATTGCTTTTAAGTAAAATCGGAGAACCAAAACAAAATTCTGATATCTTAGAAAGAGCTATTGACGCAGAGTCTTTTGATATGATTTTTTCATTATTGCTATTTCCGGTAAAATCGGAAAATTCCAAACTAGACAAACCACCTGGAATTACAGAGTGCTGATACCCCATGACTTCGGCAAGACACTTGCAGTAGCAAACACCATTTTCAGCGTCACAAAGATTATCGTGACATGACGATCTTAATCGCTTATAATATTTATCTATAAGATGCTCTAAATTTTTCATAAAAACCCTAAGGATTAATGAGTATTGCTACATTATTACCGGATATTCTCCAGTTGTTATCGTCAATATCTATCGATTCTGATTGCAATGCTTCTATGATTTTATTTTTTGCCAAATCAGACCTCCCACGATACCTTCCTTTTAGCTTTATCTCAACAACTACTTCCATCTTTTTTTCTAAAAATCCAATGACCTTTTTAAGTTTTATTTTTTGATCGTGCTCGCCAATATTTAAACTTAAAAAAATCTTTTTTCTCTTCAAGTTCTTCTTGTTGTTTTTCTTCTTTATTTTTTGTTCATACTTATATTTTCCATAATCAATAAGCTTGCAAATTGGAACATCTGGCTTGTCGTTAACAACAATTACATCCAAATCTAAATCACTAGCCTTACTTAGAGCGTCTGCTCTTTCCACAACTCCGAAATTCTCACCCCCTGAGCCAATAAGTACGACCTTGCTATTTTTTATTTGGTCATTCATTATTGGTCGATTTGACTTATGTTTCATTGAAACTTCACCCTAATCTTATTCATAGATACTCCAAAATGATTCTTTAAATTCATTATTGCATCGTCTAATCCCAATTTGTTAAATTTGCTGGGATAAGGACTGTACTTATTTGTAATGTCAATAATTTGATCTAATGTAAAAATTCCGCTCTTACATAACCTTAAAATGCCATCCTTTATGTAAGAAACAGATGCGTCAACAGACAAGCCCTGACCGGCTCTAAGGTAACCATAAACAATAATTATACCATACATTGATATAAATTTTTCTGGAGTTCCTCTATATGCAATGTCAAGAAGATCCTTAGTTATCTTGTTCTTCTTAATCATAGACCCTGCATCAAAATGCGATTCTCTAAGAGAGTTTATAAAAGTACTAATAGCCTGGGGGTGATTAATAAATTTAATTTGCCAATGACTAAATTTCTCTATAACGTCGTATATGTATTTTCCAAAATACCATTCAATATAACCGTGTACAGCCTCATTTAAGTGATCTTCATCTACCTTCACATTACTATTTATGAGATCAAATAATGTAGCCATCTCAAACATCCCATGTGCAATGGGGGTTGTTATTTCTTTAAGAAATATAGATCTATATTTGTCATGAATACAGCTAAGAAAGTTTCTCTTGTTCCATTCTGAAACCGGTTTGCCACTATAAAATTTATTATTTGTATTTACTATCCATGCAGTTACATCATCGTCCTGCCCCGAATCTTTCGGTGTGGTTTGTGACTTTATGTTGCCTTTCTTCTTGGGCTGATTATTGAATTCTTTCTCTGTTTTACTAACAGATTCAGATAATATACTTTTTAAATCTTTCATTATTTATTCTTCTCTTCTGGATTAAAGTCAAACACCTCAAACTCTGATTCTGTTTTGTAGATATTTCTTCTTTTTTTACTATGATTTTTTAAATACTTAACATTATCAAAAAAGTCAACAACAAACGCATCCTTTTTGTCTTCGTATTTTCTTATGACTCTTCCTATCCTTTGAAGTGCTCTAGTGCTTGACTTTCCAGATCCAGCAAGAATTAATCCATCAAGAGGCTTAACGTCTATTCCTTCATCAAAAATAATACTTGCGATGGTAACATGAGACCCACCTTCTCTCATATAGTCAAGGTGCTTTACTCTAACATCCCTTGATGAACTTCCGTGTATAAACTTGGAATTAGGAATTAATTCCTCAAGATTTTTACCGTGATCAATTTGTTTTACCAAAACCAAAACCTGCCTACCTGACTCAATCATATTTTCCGCAACATTTTTTATAAGATTATTTCTATAATCGTTATTTACAATAGCTTCAGAGTACACTTGATGATAGTTTCCCATAAACGCCCCGGAGGTGTGAACAAAGCAAATTCTTGGCTTTACTAACACTCCTTTTTTTATCAAAAAGCTAGCGCTTATTTCACTAATAGTCTTACCAAAACAAGCATCTATTAAAATATCATCGCCCATATCCCTAAATGGAGTTGCGCTAACACCAAATCTATATAATGCCTTCTTGCAATAATCAGATATAATCTGACATGTTTCACTTGACCAATGCTGAACTTCATCGCACACCATAACTCTAGCATTTGTAATTAAATATCTTATTTTTTCTTTGTCTCCATCAGAACAGTCGGTTTCTTTTTCCGCAGGAGCATCATGAATTATTTTTATCTTCTTCCCTATCGACCTTACTGCAGTCTGTACCGTCATTATAGTAATGTCTTTAATATCACACTTGCCATCACCGACAACCCCAACCTCTATGTTGTTACCATCTATCGATAAGAATTTTTCGAATTCACTTTTTGCCTGATATAAAAGATCTTTACTGGTGACGAAAAATACATATGGAGCACGTGCAATTTCTTTTGCTAATCCACAGCTAATACAAGTTTTTCCTGCACCCGTAGCAGCCTTTATTATTCCCCTTGTTTTTTGACAAGCAACATCTACAACTTCTTTTTGATAGTCCCTTAAGGATACTCCGTCGCTGAAGGATAAGAACATACTCTTATCAACGTTGTCTCTATCATCAACTATATTAAATTCTATATTATTGTCATTGAAAAACGATTTTGCATTAGACAATAGTCCAGATGGAAAATGCATACCGTCTTTTTTTATTGCACACCTACAATACTTCTTGTTGTAACACACTGTAGTAATCCAGCCATCCCAGTTGCTATTAGCATTAGACCTCCAAATGGCGTCTTCAGGCTGATACCCTAGAGCTCTCTTAAAAGCTGCATATTCTTGCCCTTTTAAAGATCCCTCTATAAAGGTGGAATTATTATCTACTTTAAGAATAAGAGATGTCATTATTAAGATGAACTTCTTGGCACTATATCTTCATCATCTATTGCTGGAACAGATATTCCAAGTTGATAGATTCTCTTTTTATTAAATCGTTTATTCTTCTTTTTTTTTCTAGAACCTTCCGTCTCTGGCTCTACATCAGAAAACATATTGGCTGGTAATGATTTTGTATCTCTTGGGCTACCAGAACTACCTCCAGCATCATCTCTCGCTCCAGAAGACGAGCCAAGTTCAGTTCGTCCGTATGCCTTAATTATCTTCATCTGCCATTCCACTCTCGTCTTCTAAAAGATCCATCTCTTGTATCCTCTTCCCCAAAAAATACTTAGACATATCCCGAAGCCCCTTTATCTTCTCATGAGATACTATAAATTTCCCATTAATACTTAATGACAAAATAGTTTCAAGCTTATGGAACATCTTATTAAATACCGTTATGTCTTCAGATATAATCTCTTTGTGCTTGTTGCTCATTTTTTCACCATACTCTCATATCAGAAAGCATATCCTGTAATAGCTTTGGCTTTTCACAATTTTCTTCACCATCTTTTACTCTGAGCATAAACTCCACGGGGGCACCTGACAGCCCCGATTCTTTTCTCTTTTTTTCAATTAAATCCAACAGTTGATTAACGATGGGCTGCCACACTTCTTTTATTGTAAAATCATACCCACGAACTGGTCCCAGCATCTTTTCTATCAATCCAGTATGCCAAAAAGACGAATCAACCGACTGTGTTCCCTTTGAGGACGTGTCCATTGGAGCAAACTGAGCAGATTTGTCGTGACCGACTGCCTTTGACTTTAAAACATCTGATATTGAATGCGGAAGATCAAACAAAATACCCATCATAAAGAAGAATTTAGACAAATCATCCTCATCCCACATGTTTCCATAGAATGAATTCAATATATCTAAAAAATCAATACTAGACAATAGTCCCTTCATTTCTCGAACAGCCCTCCCTTCGTCACCGAAATAACAAGACAGATAGCAGTCGATAATAAATGGAGTAAAGAACACTGGGTCCTTAACTGATGAATTTAAAAATATAATTGGAAAATCATCTGAATCACGAACTTCATCGGAAAGGTTACTTGACTCAAAATAGGGTCTGCATATATCCGATTTTAAATCAGGAGAAACAACAACTCTATAATTAACGTACGGGATATTTAATTCAGGAAGAATTAGATCACTCAATGCAATCATAGCATGTGGAAATTGATCCACCTTCATGACATTAGTGACTTCTGCATTAGATAGATTGGACATATCATATATTTCATGCAAAATACCAAGATTGAACGCTAGACCAGAACTAAAGCTCTCATTATTAATAAAATTTAATTTTAATAAATTCTGAAGATACACAGTAACCGCGCTGGATGACATAATGTATGGAGTACTTGATTTTGACAAAACCATAACATCATCATCTATGTACGCCATGTCCGCATCTTCTATCTTTACCTTAAAATCAAGAAATGGACAATTAAAATGTCTAGAGAAATTTCTTAAAAGAGAAGATATTAATGTGTAATTGCTTAAATTATATTCCATAACTTACTCGTCTTTTTCCCACAAATCAATTTTTGCATATTTTTCTATTTCTTCATCTGAACATCCAAGAAAATACAATAAGTCAATATATGAATGACCTTTATCCAAAAAATCCTTCAACAGGTCAACCTCATCCTCGTTCAGTCTTGACACTCCCATATCTATGGATGGATCCTCTATTTCATACTCATAAGATCCAAGTTCTGAAAGATCATCTAATCCATTATAGATTTCTGCAGCGAGCTCTACAGGCTTAAATCCTTGTTCTGTCTGCAAGATAGTTTGATTTACCTTATCGCAAAATTGACAACGTGATTCAAAAAACAATCCTGCCACTCCATCTTCTAATATTTTTATACCCAAACATTCAACTACTCCAACTGTCATTTTCTCATCGCAATATGGGCATCTTTTGTCCTTTAAAAATTCTTTTACCCAAACTGGAAGATTCATGGTTAATTACCCCTTTACTTACTAAAAATTACCTCTTAGACTCCAAGTCAATATTATATGTCCAAGTTATGCCTCTTTTGTCATGAATTCCAAATATCTTTTGCTCTGACTTAGAAGCTCTATGTATAGTTTTCAAAGAATATACGTCACCTCCTACAAAGGATCCATTACATATTAATTTTCCATTATTGGTGCTCAATTCTGCACAGCTATGAAAATGCCCCATTAGTGTGTAATCTGGGATTTTTTTAAGTATACCAGTCATCTTTTGTTCAAAAGTTTCCAAACCTTTAATTGCAGAACCAGAAGATTTAACATCATCCCCATGTACCATGAGAAAATTATGCCCCTTAATTTCCTCCATATGCCACCAAGTCTTGGGTACAACAAATTTAATTCTTGGATTATCGCCAAACTTTAATTCAAGCATCTTATAAAATAATACATCCCAATTGTTGTAGTCCTTTTCTGCACCAGAAGGAGCTACTCGACCATGATTGCCTCTAATTCCATAGAATTTTATCTCTTTAAACATAGATAACCAGTATGCTATAGATGCAGATATGTGCTCCATTGCCGTCATGATCTGATCAAAAATTGGAGTTTCTATATACACGGGACTCCACGCTCCAGCATTATTCATTCCATCAACAATGTCTCCTAAGCAAAAGATATGTAGCGTTGGAATTTTATAAAGAGCAGAATGAAGCTCAAATATATCAGATGTTGCTTTTTCTAAATTTTTCAACCTCTTAACAAATGTATTAATAGAATATTCGCTTAGTCCACCTGTTTCTTCAAGTGAGTGGTGATGTCCAATGTGAAGATCGCTCAATATAAGACCTATGTCTTCATTTCTGTGTTTTTGTCTTTTTCTTCCTGGAGGAGTCCACGTTTTGTGTTTAATCTTTGGGGCAGACTTAATTGACTTCTCAACCCTATCTGCTATAAGATCAGCTCGAAGCTTATAGGTCTCTAACCTGCGCTCTAAGGTATTTGATGTTTTTTGTTCAAATAAAACCTTTTTAGAGTTTTTCATTCTCTTAGAGACTGAATCAATTACTCCAGATTTATCCCAGTCTGTTTTTAAAAACTTACTCTTAACCCCCTCTACTGTTCTTCCTAGTTCTCTAGCGATAACAGAATAGGGTAGCCCCTCTGCTTTTGCTTGGAATAAGTATTCCAGATCCTTCTTAGTCCATGCAGTTGAATGTTTCATATTGTATCTCCAATGTATTATTTAACCAATTACTATTCCTATTCTTATACTCACCAGACTTTAATTCTCTCATAGACGTCCGATGTTGTTCTACCATTACAGTGTTATGTTTTCTGGTCATCCCAGAAGAGTTAATCCTATATGTGACCAGTGGTTCTTGAAGATTATAAAATTTATATCCAAAAGAAATTGCCCTTAACCATAAATCAAAATCAGGTATTGTATATTTATCGGGAGCAAGCGAATATCCGCCTAAGCTTTTTACACAATTAGACCTAAACATTGTTGTTGGGTCGATTGTTGGATTCATTTTTCCGCCGTAAAACTCCAATACTATTCTGTTGTTGTTTTCTGGGGGATATGACATCTCTCCAATCAATGAAGAACTTTCGTCTATTTTATTTGCGTGTCCGCCTACACAAAATAGATCCCGATGTTCATTTAGCAGTTTAAATTGACGATTGAACCTACCCTTAAGGCTAATGTCATCCCCATCGTGTATCGCAATAAAATCCCCCTCCGAAATATTAATTGCTTGATTTCGTCGCGTTGGTAAAAACAATCTTATGTCGCTGTCTGCTATCTTTATTTTAGAAAATCCACTTCTTTTCAACTTTGGAAGGCAATTATTTATAAAGATATCCCACGTAGAATCCTGAGATCCATCATTTATAACAATCAATTCCGTCTCCATCTCAAAGTCCTGACAACAAAGACTGTTGAATGACTCTTCGATAAACTTTTCACAATTATAGATCGGTGTTATTATTGATAAAATCATATAGTTTAATTATTCTGTCCCAAAACCAAAAACATCACTATATGATTGACATATTTTTTCCCAATTTAGTTTCTTTTCCACTTCAAGCCTGCCATCAGTGGATAATTGGTACATTAATTCCCTATTATTTAATAATGAATTAATTTTAATAGCCATATTTTTAACTACAGAATCTGTGTACCCACACGAGCCGTCTGACTTCCTTGGAACGCCGTCTAAGACCTCGCCCCCACAAAGATCCTGTGTGTGACCAACTGGCAAAGAAAGCCAAGGAAGACCTGCTGCCATTGATTCTATCAACACGAGAGGTGCCACCTCCTTCTGTGACGGGAAAACAAATAAATCGCTTCCAAGAAAACACTGCACAACCTCAGGTCTCTCCATATCTAGAAAAAACTTCACCTTATATGGTCTCGACTTAAATACCTTCTTCATTCTTGCAAGCCAGTTGTTAGCAACATTCCACGTAACCTTAGATGCGACTATAGCAACAGCAAAATCTTTACGTATTTTATATAATTCATCATATATCTTAAGTAAACCATCATAACCTTTTCCTGGGAAGAAATTAGCGACAGTTAATAGTATATTTCCATAGTCCCTTCTTAAGCTATCTAACTTGCCACTATACGGTGCGTTAAACTCGTCAATATTTACTCCATTGGGAACGACGTGCGTCCTACTGGCAAAATTCATTGTATAATCATAATCCACATAGTTTTTTGAGTGACATATGAATTCTAGATTATTTTCATTTTTTCTTAATAGTTTTTCTAAAAACTTATTTTTTAGAGTATGATTAAATCCAACCGGTGAGAGAAACAACCTACCAGGAAGTGATGATGAAAACATTAAAATATCCCGCCAGTTTACATATGCATCTGAATATACAAATATTGCGTCTGGCTTCTCATCGCTACAAAATCTAATCAGTGAAGCTTTTGTTGCTGGTGATTTTTTAATAGAAATACCATCCAATTTCTTTTTTTTAAGAACATTTGACGCACCAACAGTTACGTCCCATTCGTGATTTCTATGTAGGTTTTTGGAAATCTCATGAATAACCATCTCTGATCCACCCATCTGAAACGGGAGTGCATAATTAGATAATATTAGTAGTTTTTTACTCATTAGCTTATTGTGAATATGGACGGATCTAAAATGGAAATATTTCTCTTATTTAAAATTAAAGACCTACGAAACATGTCCTTGCCTACTGTTGTTATTCTATGTTTTGATTTTGTCACTTTAGAAATATCAATTAACTGCTTTGTAATATTGCACTTTTCATCAACTTTAACCTTGCAACTATCCGAGACTCTTACCACTACTCCGTTAAAGACATAATCTCTTTTGGGGTTGTATTTTCCAAAGATAGTTCTCCTTCCAAATAGTTGCAACCACTCTTTTCTAATAAAAAAATTAGCATCCATTATCTCAAATCCAAAATTAAATAATTTATTTAATATAATACAATTTGCTCTTAAGGAGCCTTTTTTTTTATCTCTACTAAACGATGGTGAACATAAGTATATAGATCCATCAATCTTAACATTAAAAGATAGGTCATCTATACAAAAACCATCAGACCTATTAACTATGTTTTTTACCTCGCCTATCGCATCTTTGCCACAAAACCCATTAAAAACAAGAGAAGATGAATTGTCTGTGCAATATAGGAGTGAATTAATCATTCTTCCTGTTCGATACGGCAGATTTCATACTAGCCCAATCTCTATCTTCTCTAACATGAAGATTTTGCTCCCAGACTGCCTTGAGTATTTTAGGGTCCAACTCATTTTTCTCAAAAACTCTAATAAGAGCATTGATGTCCTTTGGAAAACAAAGCCCACCCATACCTCTATGTCCATCTGGACCAGGTACATTATAATGACTCTGCCCTATCCTTCCATCCGACAATACACCCCTCATTACTCCACTCCAATCTAAGTCCAACTTATCAGCAAGAAGCTTCATCTCATTAAAGAAAAGAACCTTGGTTGCAAAGAATGTATTAGCCATATATTTAACCATCTCTGATTCGTTAGAGGTCATAATCATAGTTTCTGCACCAGGGAATCTGTAATCATATAGATCCTTGAGCTGACTAGCTGGAGCACCGTCTCCCCCTACGATATTCCTTGCAGGAGTTATGAAGTCGACCAGAGCACACCTTGCCGTTAAAAATTCAGGAGAATGAAGTATGTTGCTGGTAGAGTATTTAACACACAGTGCTGCTGTCGTGCCAATTGGGACTGTTGATTTAATAATAAATAATGCATTTCGGTTATAATCAGAAGAAAATATCTTATCAAAAACGTTCTCTATAATAGAAAGATCTGCATCTCCACCTTCGACATTTTCCATTGGAGTTGGGAGGCACATAAAAACAATATCTGAAGAAATTACGTCTTCAAAAGTGGATGTAGATAATTTTGGATTTACATCATAAACAGATATATTATCAACATATTCTACGAATCCACGCACTATTGCTGAGCCAACAAAGCCCCCACCAATAACCCCTATCTTTTTACTTCTCATTTTTGTGTTTTTAACTCCTCTTTTTAATGTCTTCCATGCAGCTATTCCAGCTGTTGAATGCTATTGCCTTGTCGTCTATGTAAAACTTTGCCCTTGGCTTCTCACAGGTTATATCGGCAATATATTTCAATAAGCCGTGTTTTCTTAGCCATTCTTGTATTAGATGTGCCCCTGATCTCCCATCAACTAATGGTCTATCGCCCCTTGCTTTGCATGTAAATATAATAACATTATATTTCTTGGATAGTTCCTTGATAGCTTCAACCGATCCAGGAACAGGGTCGTCATATATCGACCCATCAAAAAATCCCTTAGAATTAGAATGAATAACTCCATCAAAATCTATGGCTATATTATTGTTATTTTCTTTTGCTTGTAACTTATTATAATCATCAATAATCATTATCTATTTTAACCCGCTCTCGTATATAGTAATTTCTTTTTCGTCGCATTTTCCATAAGATGAACTTGACCATCTTTTTAGAGCGATCTGCCTATTTTTGGTCCAAGAAATTTCCTTATTCTCCGTCCAGCACTGTGTTCTCTCCTCATCACTATGATCAATGCACCTATAGTAGTGCTCATCTATTATTTCGAATTTTTCCCCTCTTTGCTCTAATCTCTTTTTGTAATCTATATCTTCATACCCCCATCCCTTTATATCTTCATTAAAACCCATCATATTGCAATGCGATGTTTTTTTTACTAGAATTAAACCTCCATTTATAATTTCTTTTCTTATCTCAGATCCAGTAGCTGCAAAATAATTATTATTACTGTCTTTTATTATTTGCATCAAATAATGAATACTATTCTCATACAAACAAGTATCTATATCTATAAAAAGTATCCAATCTTGATCGACTTCATTTGCTCCAACATTTCTTGCATGAGAAAGAACGAACAAAGGCTTATTGGGGCATTTAATATGCTTCACTTTTACTTTTGAATTTAAAGACGATAAAAAACCATGCAAATCATCATCGCTATCGTAATCTAAAATAATCACTTCATAATCCGATTCAGTTTGATTCAACCAAGTTGGAAGTGTTTTCTCAATATGATGGCGGCGATTTTTATAGGTAGTTACTAAAGATATCATGACTTCACAAAATAAATGGATTGACATTACTCACATCACCAATGGAGACATCCCCATATGGCCAGGTTCCGAGGCTTTTAAAATAGAAACCAAAACAGACAATGAAACAAAAATAACGGAATCGTACTTTTTTACCAACGCGCATCACGGAACTCATATTGACGCTCCATTGCACCACATTTTTGGTGGAGAAAGAATTGACACCATAGATGTCAACAGACTGTGTGGGACGTGTGAAGTTATACATATAGAATCAAATTCAATTTCCAAAAAAGACATTAATAATATTACTGAAGATATAGTGTTATTCAAAACAAGAGAAGACCTGGGAGATAAATTCAACAAAAACTATACCTACTTAGAACCAAGTGCAGCACAACTATTGGTAGAAAAACATGTTAAAATGATTGGCATAGACTACCTCTCAGTTGAAAATTTTGAAAGCAATGCCTTCCTATCTCATAAAATATTACTTACCAATAGCATACTTATAATAGAGTCCTTAAATCTAAAAAACGTTAAACAAGGAAAGTATCAAATAATGGCGCTGCCAATAAGAATTCAGGCAGAAGCAGCACCATGTCGAGTCGTTATCTATCCACTGACATAAGTCTCTCTGCCCTTATTAAATCATCCGGAGTATCAACACTAATACTGTCGTAAATAGAATATCTCATATAAACATCTATATCGTTCTCTATCAATCTCAATAAGCCGATACCCTCCACACCTTCTAAATACGAAGGTTTTAAATTAGAGTACTCTAACAAAGAATCATAAGAAAAAGAATAAACACCTAGTTGCTTATCAATTGATATTACATCGTCTGTTCTTTTAGTTACAATGTCATGATATGGAATGCTAAATCTAGAAAAATAAATAGCCTTCAAAGACTTTGAAACAACAACCTTTACTACATTCTGATCTTCTCTCTCTTCAAGTAAAACTGTTTTAGTGTAAAAATTAACGATATCAGGAGATAAGTCGACATTCAATATGTCTGGGTTAAAACCGGGCTCATCTCCCTGAATTATAATATATCTGTCAAAAATACTATTCAGTTCTCCTAAATTCCTAGCGACCTCAGATGCTCTATCTATACAATCTGAATGATCCTTGGACGTCATCATGTAAGGTATTTTATATATTTCACATACATCGCATATCCTTTCGTCATCTGTTGCTACTAGCAATTTTGACCATTTATCCCATTTTAATGCAGAGTTATAAACGTGCCATATTAGAGGTTTTCCCAAAAGACTAGCAATAGGCTTTCCAGGAAATCTTGAAGAGGCATATCTTGCAGGTATGATTCCAATGTAATTATTATGATCAAGCATGAATTAAAATAACCTTGTTTTTACAGTGTAACGCTTTTGAGAAGTCTTTAAGTTCATAGAAGTCACACTCATTTATCGTCAAATCTTTCATAATTTCAATTGCAAGCTTAAAGTCTTTCATATCCCCACCAAGACTTGTAATTATATTTACCTCATTTGATACACACGTATTAATATCAATCAAGTCGTAGTTTAAGCCATATAACAGAATTTTACTACCTTTGCATTTAATAAACCTCCCAATGACATCCTTACATCCAGAACATTCAATGATTACATCATAGTTACGCCAAACAGGTTCTGTGCTATGTCTTTTTGTATCGTAAATGTCATATTGTATATCGTGATAATCCAATACTCTTCCAAACATTTTTCCTATTGAACCAAAGCCGTTTATTATAATTTTTTCTTCGCCATTCAGGTTTAATCTACCAAATCCCCTTGTGGCAACCGCCAATGGTTCGATTAAAGAATACTTATATTCCATATTGGGAACTTCTAGTATGTATTTTTGTGACATAAATAGTATATCGGAATGTCCACCATTCTTGTTTATCACTCCAACTTCAATCCTTTGTCCCTCACCATCAAAGATGCACATACCAACCACCGGAGTACCCTCTAAGTAACCAACCCACTCGTGCCCTGTTATTATTGGATACTT
>CEPZ01088418.1_pt1 | contig 18886 bp, 18 predicted proteins | sample 530461 | NCBI WGS metagenome assembly CEPZ01 (sample SAMEA2620106, study PRJEB7988) | marine metagenome | isolation source: saline water (ENVO:00002010), including | reverse complement strand
TCAACTCCATTCTTCTTAAGCATCTTTATTGTCCTTCCCAGAATAGTCTCATTACCAATTGGAAGTAAACATTTAATTACAGAATCAGCATACCCATTCATCCTTTCTGACAATCCTCCTGCCAATATTACTGCTTTCTTTATCATTTTTGCATCTCTGGATTTAATTTAACTATTTCAGCAAACATCTCTTCTGTCTTTTCAGAATTTTTCTCAAAAATATTTTCATTTTCTTTCTCATCTTCAGTCAGATTATAAAGTTCTTTCTCTCCAGTCTTTACATTGTATATTAATTTCCAATCTCCTTGTCTTACACATTTCAACAATGGTTTATCTTTTGTTGGATAAGGATCAACAAGACCTGCAGATTCAGAGTAAGCAATTCTTTTCTCATTATTATCAATAAGAGGAAGCAGAGATTTTCCATTAACTTTTCTATGCTTCTTATCTTCTTCTAGTTTTAAAATATCCAAAATCGTCGGTAAAATATCAACAGTTCTGCTAACCTTATTGACTTCTTTAACTGAAAAAATTTCCGGCCCGACAAAAATTGAAAAAGCATTCATAGTATAATCATAACAATACCTCCCGTATCCAATCTCCCCAATTTTATCCCCAACACTTGACCCATGGTCAGACATAACAATAAAAATAGTGTCTTTAAACAAATCAACTTCTTCACAGGTTTTCAATAATTCTCCAACATATGTGTCAGCTTCTCCAACGTACTTTTTATAATTCTCAATGTTCTTTTCCTTATTAGCAAAATAATCTTTTTCAAAATCTCCATATTTCTTCAAAACAGTCTTAACCATTCCAGTGTGAATATTGCTATAATGAACATACAAGAAAAAATTTTTATCTTCGTCCCTTAATTTAACAACCTCCTTAATCATTTCTTTATGTCTTTCTGTCAAATCATCTTTTTTCTCATCATGTATTCTCAATTCTTCAAATCCTTGCCCAGGAACAACAATTTCATTAATAGTATCTCCCAATGTGTAATATCCATCATCTTTTAGATACTGAGCAAGTGTTTTGCAAGATTTATTTCTAAACAATGCACTCCCAAAATAATTATCAGCCCCATTAATATTACCATAGATTCCAGTAAAAGTAGCATGCATCGACATAACTGTTTGAGCCCCATAAGTAATCATCTTAGAAAAAAAAGTCCCTTTCTCACAAAGAGATTTAAAGTTCCTCAAATCTTTAATAAATTCAAGCCTAGCACCATCCAATACAACAATAACAAAATTATATTTCTTCACCATTTTATAATTATATATAATTACTATATAAATTTACCTTCCTAGTCAATAATGACTTTCTTCAACCCCCCTTTATCTTCAAATAGTCTAGGATTATTTTTCAAACGCTCAATATTAACACCATCCACAGCCTTATCAATCACAGAATAATCAATTCCTAACTTTTTAAAATCAGTTTCTAAACCAACTTCTTCCATTAATTCCTTAATTTTCTCACTAGCTACTTCAGGATTTTCAGCCCCAAGAAAATAACATACTTCACTAATCCTTTGTCTAACATAATTAAACCCTCTAAGATCATTACAATCCCTTTCTGTTACTCCAGCATTGTATTTTAATACCTGGCCTAATGTCAAACCAACAGCATGTCCATGTGAAATTCCAAGCTCAGTAGTAAATGTATATGACAATGCATGAGGTGCAGTTGTCTTAGTAGTGTCAATGGCCTTTCCAGAAAGATTTGCAGCCCCCACCATAGCTCTTCTTGCTTCTTCTTCATTGTGATTAACAGAATCAACAATATTTTCTAGAATAATTTGCATAGCCTCCCTTGAGTACCTTGATGATTCTTCGGTAGAATTAACAGACCAATAGCTCTCAATAGCCTGACTCAAAGCATCCATTCCACTTACAGCAGCCAAATTTCTTGGCATTGTAAAAGTCAAAGAAGGATCCAGAACAACATGCTCTGGTTTCATCAATTCATGCGCCAAAGAATACTTTTTCCCATTAACATAAACAACTGCAAAGCCTGTGGCTTCTGCCCCAGATCCAGCAGTAGTTGGAATTGCCACAACAGGCCTTCCAGGTCCCCCAATTTCTCTTTCACCTTCAATATATTTTAAGGCATCTCTTGATTGAGCAGAAAGAACACCAATTAATTTAGCCATATCCATCACACTGCCTCCACCAACACCAACAATCAAATCATAATCTCTAGATTTAAACAATGAAATCCCTCTCCTAACATCTTCAATCTTCGGATTAACATCAAAATCGTAAAACCTGGTATGCTCCCCTAAAATACCAAACAATTTTGACTCAGCTCCAGAAGATTTATAAGACCCTTTCCCACTAACTAAAAAAATCCTTTTAGCTCCAATTTCATCCAAAATACCTTCTAATTCTTCAACCCTAGAATATTCTTTTTCTTCCATCATTCAGATAAAAATTCCATAAAACTATGTTTATTCTCTATTGGACTTGTCGTAGGTCTTCCCAAATCTTTTCTCGCTCCTTTATTAACTCTTATCTCAAGCAAAGAAGGACCTTCTGTCTCCTGTAATGCCTTCATTCTTTCTTTAATCTCTTCAGCAGTTTCAGCTCTCCAAGCTTCTTTATATCCGCAGGCTTTTGCAATTCCAAGAATATCAATATCAAATCCAGCAGTTGGTTGCCCTCCAACACTATCATGGCTACCATTGTTAAAAACAATATGCTTGAAGTTTTTATTTCCTTTTTTGCCAACATCTGTTAAAGCACCCATATGCATAATCAAGGCCCCATCACCATCAAAGCAGTAAACATTTCTGTCTCTCCTACTTCCCGCAACTTCATCAGCAATACTAGATGCATGACCCATATTTCCAACACACAAAAAGTCTCTTCCATGTCCCTCTCCCAACCCCTCTCTTAATTCAAAAAGCTCTCTAGATGTCTTTCCAGTAGTAGATACAACAATATCTCTATCAGAAATCTCACCAACAACAATTTTCAAAGCACTTTCCCTATCAAGCTCATAATTTGTCTTCCCACCTTTTTGCAATTTATACTCTTCAAAAGTATCTGCTTTTACAACAATACCATAAGGCTCATTATGTTCTCTCGCATAATCCACAGCAGTATCAATTTCTTTTCTGGCATCTTCTATATTATCAGACAAAACCAACTTCTCAATCCCAAGAGTATCTAACAAACCAAGGGTAATTTTTCCCTGTTTAACATGCTGTGGTTCATCTTTCTTTCCAGGCTCACCCCTCCATCCAATTAACAATATCATTGGAATACTATAAACATCTTTATCTGCAGAAGAAACTAATGGATTTACAGCATTTCCCTGCCCAGAATTCTGCATGTATACAAGGCCTATTTTTCCAGTTCCTATGTGGTGCCCAATTGTGCGAGCAACTGCAGAGCCTTCATTAGCAGTAATAATATGTCTATCAGAAGGAGCATTATCCATAACATAAGCTCCAAAATCCTTTAACAAAGAATCTGGAACTCCTGTAAAAAAGTCGACTCCTCTTTCAATAAGAGCATCATAAAATTCTTTTGGTTTTATCATGTTATCTCTAAATTTTAGTTATTTCCAGTACCAACAAATGGATATTGTCCAGAGTCTATTGAATCGCTATTCTTCAATAATCTTCCATGAATTTCCTCAAGAAGACCTTCTCTAAGAACTCCTTGCCTTTGCGCAAGTACAGTCCACGCAGGGCACAAAGGATCTTCTCTTCTTTGGCTGTAATTATGAGGATTATCATTTGTAGAAATTAATCCAGTATCAACATCCATCTTAGAATATGCAGAACGAGTTGCACAACCTCCTAAACATAAGTCATTTGCATGAAGATCGCAAACATCTGGAGAGCAAACATACACACCATCCCCTCCTAGAAATTCCTTTCTATATTCATTCAATTCCTGCCCTTGAACAACTCCCTTCAATGAAAATCCTTCATCAAATATGTTCCCAAAAGTATATCTATCTGTTTCATCTCTTCCAGGAGATTCAGAACAAGCAGTCACATCACCGCTTGCCCTAATATGCAGTCCAGACCTATTTCTGTTGCAAGTTTTATTATAGCTAAATGCAGACCAAGGATCCCAATCCACTCCAAACTGTTCCGCATCTATTCTAGAAATTAAATCATAAAGAACTTTCACATGAGGTGAATGCACTCCTAACTCCTGCTCTTCCCCAACAGCAGCCCCACAATAATGCACAGGAACAATTGAATGATCAAAACCATTTCCCATTACCCACATATGAAGATCTACCATTCCATCAAAAGTTGTTTGATCCAAAACAGAATTAACAACCAATCTAAGCCCAGGGTCTTTACCATAGCCAGCATCCCTCAAATTCTGATAACCTCTTTGCATCCTCTCAAATGCCCCAACTTGATTAACTTTATAATCTTGCAGTTCTGGAATTAAAGTATCTCCTTTTGTACAAAGTCCAACCCCTCTTTCTGCAAATTTCTCTGCAATCTCAGGAGTAATAAGCGCCACATCATCAAAAGTTAAAATCTTTGGTTGAACATCTCTGCCTTCATAAACTCCTCTAATCATATCAACAACCCTAAAGAAATGATCTCCTCTTTTTTCTTGTTTTCCCAAGGCAGGATCTCTATAAACCAAAGGCTCTCCCCCTGTCAATATAAAGAAGCTAGTTCCCAAATCTGCAGCATCCCGAGTTATCCTTTCAAGATTTCCAAATGGAAGAAAAGCAGTCTTAGTAGGATCAGAATCTGCAAAGCACCAAAGACAATTAAAATTACAGCCTTGAGTCATCATATAATCCAATGAAGTTAAAGTAATCCCTCTATCTATCATATCAAGAAGCTTATCAGGAACAACACCCCCCATTCCAGGATGCAAATCAACAACCTCCCCCCTCATTCCTCTAATAGCATTAATCTGATCATCAGACAAATTATAAACTTTCTCTCCAGGCCTTGGTGGCTCCAAAGGTCTTGTAAAAATTCTCTGGCTTTTAAGAAGGTCTGGTTCAAGAAGAGCTCTCAAACTATCAGTCATAGGAACTTTTGATCTAGGGTCTTGCACTACATTAAGGCTAATATTTTCTTCTCCCATTTTATTTCCCTCCAGGTATCAATTCCAAAATTTCTTTAATTGGCATGCAATTTTCATCAGCTTCTTGAGCTCTAGAATTTTGCAGAATTTTTTCAGCAGCGTTTTTCATAGCTGGATAAGCACTTCTCAACAAATGATTTGCATAAATTATAACATTTATCCCAAGCCCCCTTAATTCTTCCTCAGTCATATGGCTGTATGTAGACGGCACTGCAATTAATGGAACTCTATTTTCAAACTCTTTATATCTCTTGCAAAATTCCATTAATTCAACAGGTTCTTTTTCCTTACTATGAATCATTACAGCATCAGCTCCAGCCTTGATATATGCCTCTGCTCTAGTTAAAGCATCCTCAACCCCAACCCCCAATATAAGGCTCTCTATTCTCGCGATAACCATAAAGTCATCTGTCTTCTGACTTCTCTTGCCATGAGAAATCTTATTAGAAAATTCCTCTATAGAATCCTGATTTTGCTCAACATCTTTCCCAAACAAAGAATTTTTTTTCAAACCAACCTTGTCTTCGATTATTACAGCTGAAACACCTAACCTCTCCAATGTCTTTACCATATATCCAAAATGTTCCATTAATCCGCCATTGTCTCCATCTAAGATTATTGGTTTAGTCGTGACTTCTAATATTTGATGAATAGTGTTAAGCCTAGATGTAAAATCAACAACACCAATATCAGGCATGCCTTTAACTAATGAGTCTGTCAAACTGCTTATCCAAACTCCATCAAATTCCCTTTTGCCCCCATCATCATTATCCACATTTGAGTTTTCAACAATCAATCCTGTAAGTCCACTATGCGCTTCAAGAATTCTAACAATCTCCTGTGAGTTAATTAACCTTCTAAGCCTCCCTCTTCTTAGATGAGGTGCAAATTCAGACAAAGACTCTTTAAGCTCTTCAGGACTCAAAGCCTCTTGATAATCTGGCTCCATTAATTGCCCACCATACTCATTAAGAACTTCCAGGATTTTTTTTCTTACATTCCTCTGCGCCTGAGTCTCCCAAACATTTCTATGTATAACAAAATCAGGCTTTAATTTCCTTAAATTGTCAGCATAATCAAGCTTTGTCTGCGGAATTACATCATCAACTCCTTTTATATTTTCAACAATGTTTTTTCTTTGATCATATGTTAAAAAAGGCAGTCTCTTGTAAGAAGCAATCGCCTCATCTGTTAGCAAACCAACAGTAACTCTTCCCAGTCCTCTTGCAACTTGAATCATATTAAGATTTCCAGGATGAATTATATCCTCACTAACAGCCAAATATACTGATTTCATTATATATAATTATATATAATTACTATTTAAAACTGGCCTGCCACTTTTGAGTAATTAATCAAACCACTGTCTAGTCTCTCTAACAGCCCTCTTTGGATCTGTAAAGTAAGCCAATTCTCTTTGAGTTGCCAAATTCAAAGCTCCTGAAACACCGATAGTAACTATTTCTGCATTTCCCTGTCCATCTATATCTGAAAATCCATGTTGAATATAAGGCTGCATATAAAATGAATCTCCAGGTTTTAAGGTCTTCCCATATTCCTCTCCTCCAATTTCCCAAGCAAGGCCAATATCAGCATCTCCATAATTATATCCCCAACCATGCAAAGAACTTTGAAAACCATTTAACAAATCAACACTTGGTCTTAAAGGTCTAATATCAAATCCTTTCATCATCGGCATTTTTGAAGTTCTTGCTAATTCACGAATCTCATAATGCCTTTCTGTTCCCCCAGGATAACTATAACCTTCACCTCTCTGTCTAACAACAACCTCTTCATCTGGATTATATTGGGGAATCATTAAATCACTTGGCTCAATACCAAGAACTCTTGCCAAAGAATTCCTATCATGCGGTGTCAGAGGTGCTTGTCCAGAAAGAACACCTTCTAAATCAATCTCTCGTCCCCCCTCACCAAGCCTAACTCTAAGATTTTTAACACTAACCTTCCCATTATTCATATGCCAATCAAGCAACTGCCCTATAGCCTTATGCTGGTCTCTATAATCAGGAACATCTTCAACAACTCTTTCTCCTAAAGCATAAAGTTCTTTTTGAGCCCTTCTAGCTTCTCCTCCAAATGTAACAGCCAAAATCAAAGCTTCTTTGTCTTGACTTCTAGAAGTAAAACTATGCCTATGAAATGGAGTTATATAATTTGAATCCCCAGTATTCATTTCAGCACAATGCCTTTCTCCGTTTTTATCTTCCCAATAAAAATTAACAGGCCCCTTGAAAAAAGTTATTTGATGCATAAAATGTCCATTATTATAAGCAACATCAGGATTATTAGGATTATTATCACCAACAACTCTCAATTCTCTAATCCATTCTGGTTTTAAAGGAGCAAGCCTTGACATAGCAGAATCTCTATAATCATAATAAGGCGTCTTTCCTCCTGTCCTGTCATCCCTTTCAAATATTCTCTTCGTTTTCTCAGCCTCTTCAGCTCTCATTATTCTTACTCCATTTGTAGTATCATCTTCAGGAACCATTAAATCAGAAGAATCAATTGGATATACTTGCCCCATCTTTCCAATAACCCCATAAACTCGTTCCATTGACGCATTACCTTTAATTACATCATCTAATTCATCAAACTCAATTCCCAAATCTCTTGCAGCAGCTTCCGGAGTCCTCTTCAAATCATTAAGTTCAGAAAAAATTCTCGCTCCCATTACTTTAAAATGATTTTCATTTCCCATGTTAATACTTAAAGATAGCCAAGACTTTTCAATCTAGCTTTCACCTTCTCTTCTGTATCTTTACCAAGAACTTCCTCTCCCTGTGGCTCTGATAAAATTTGTCTCAAAATAAAAGTAACATAAGCAGAAACAGAATGCATACCTGTCCCTTCTATTTGCTCTTTGACCTTATCAATCAAAGGCAAAGGCAGTGAAACAGTCCCATACTTTCCTTTATTTTCGCTTTTTTCCATAATTAAATATAATTACTCAAGTTATTAAATTTTACTATCAAATCTTCTGCTTTTCCAAAGCAGAATGAGTTAAAAATTTCTTAATTTTCAAACTTCCTCATACCATATCCCCCAGAATAAACATTATTCAATTCTCTTGGATCTTTTTCCAAATCATACTCTTCTATTTCCTCCCCATGCCCTGCCTTACAAGAAAAACACCTTTTGTCCTTAGTAAAAATTATTTTCTTCTTCTTATCTCTAACACTCCATCTATCTCCACAAGAACCATCAAAACTAAAAGCTTCTTTTCTAATTGGCTTCCCTGTTTTCAACATATTAAGAAAAGACTTCCCATCAAAATCATTTCTCTTATCATTTAAAACATCAACAATCGTCGGAGCAATATCAACATTCTGAACAATTTCATTAATTTCCTTAGGTTTTATTCCAGGAATTTGCATAAACAAAGGCACATGCAATGTCTCATCATAAAGCCCTGTATGATTAAGATAAATTCCATGCTCTGCAATACTAAACCCATGGTCAGAAAACAAAACAAAAACACAATCATTCAAAGTTCCAGTCTCTTTCAAAAAGTCATAAAACCTTCCAACTTCCTTATCAACACTTTCCAAGGCCTTATTATATTTCCCCTCAACTTCTTCAACAGAATTTGTATTAGTATTAAACATCCTTCTAGAAACATACTTTCTCTGAACCTCTGTCTCAATTTCCCTCAAAACTTCTTTCTTACTTTTTTTACTTTCAACTTTTGGAGTGTCAGTGGTTGCCCAAGGGTAATGCACATCTTCAAAATGAACAAACATAAAATAAGGCTTCTTAGCTTCTTTAATCTTTGAAATAGCCAAGTCAACAGTCTCTTTCGGTTTCGGAAAATCAGTCTTTGGATCTCTTTTAACAATCTTCTTCAAAAGAACATACGCCCAATCAGGAAATAGCTTCAGTACTTTCCTAACAAGTTTCTTGTCATTTATCTTTCTATAAGCATCTTTCTTTTCTTCGTTCTGAACAAAATCAAATCCTTTTCTAATCCAAGCCCCAGTCAAACTAATAAAATAAGTATCATATCCTAATTTCTTCAAATAAAGAGGCAGCCAAAATTTATTTTTCTTTAACTTCTCCAACTCCTCAGAAGGTGTATGAGGAAGATTATGAACAATCCCATTATTCACAGGATATTTCCCAGTAAATAAAGAAGTCAAAGAAGGATAAGTTGCATTTGCACTCGTTATAAAATTAGTAAAAAAAATCGATTCATCTGCAATCCTCTTAATATTTTTATCAAACTCCTTTTCATAACCAAACAAACTTAAATTCCTAGCTCTAAGAGCATCAATCAGAACAAAAATTATATTAGGCTTCATCTCACAAGTATCCAAGTTGCTTTAATCTTTCTTTTATCTTTGCCTCTTCCTCCTCACTCATCACAGCCTCATCTTCTCCAATAAAGCCCTCTCCATCCTCGCCCTCATTTTTCTTCTTCTCTTCTACCATCTTATTCAACTATCTCAATTGTTTTTAAACTTTTCTTTAAACCAAAACTTTAAATTCTCTCTAATCTCCATAAAAAAATGAAAAGTAAAGACACACAGAAATTCACAGAATACTATAGAAACAAAAAAGTAACAGGTACTTACGATGCCCAAAGGGAAGGTAGCGTTTATCGTCGGAAAAAAAGGCAATTAGAACTAAAATACTTCTTAGACCTTTTAGATAAAAAGTCAAAAGAAAAAGTCTTAGAACTTGGTTGTTCCTCCGGCTTTCTAACAAAACATCTTGGAAAAGTAACAGCCATAGACACTTCAGAAGACATGCTTGCCATTGCCCATTCAAAAAACAAATTAGCAAAATGTATTCCAGGAGACATGTTTGAATTGCCTTTCAAACCTAATTCATTTGACAAAGTTGTAACAATGCGCGTCTGGAATCATTTATCAGAAGAGGATTTAAGAAAAGCATTAAAAGAAGTAAAAAGAGTTTTAAACCCAAATGGATTCCTAATCTTCGATGCAGAAGAAAAATCATTCCCGAGAAAAATAGCCTCTGTCTTTTACAAAATAATTTTCAACCCAACAGGGTACAAAATTTATCAATATTCTCCAAGTGAACTTAAACAAATTCTTCATAAAGAAGGTTTCAAAATAGAATCTCACAGATTTCTAAAACATAAAATCGGAAGACAAATTATCCTACGCACAAAAATAGTCAATTCATTATCATAATACTATGAAAAATCAAGAGAATTCTCAAGCAATTGTTAATCAAGATATATGGGGAGAATCTTGGGACTTCCTAATAATTCTTGACGCTTGCCGTTATGACTTCTTTGAAAAAACCTATAAGAAATATTTCACCAAAGGCTCTCTAAAAAAAGTAAGGTCTTTTTCTTCAAATGCTCCAAGAACATTAACAATAGATTGGCTTAATAAAAATTTCACTAAAAATCATGAAGACATAATTTTTCTCTCTTCAAATCCAATTATAAACTCCAAAATCCCTTGGAAAGACAGCCAAGGCCTTTCTTTCTCAGGCAAAGATACATTTTACAAAGTAATAGACCTCTGGGATTCCAACTGGAACGATAAATATGGCACAGTTTTCCCAGATGAATTTTCCAAAGCCCTATTTAAAGAAAAAAAGAAAAACCCAAAAAAAAGATTCATCCTTGATGTTATGCAGCCGCATTATCCTTACATAGGAAAGAATTACAGAAAGTATTTTCTAAAAAAAGAAGATGAACTTGAAAAAAAAGAAAAAATATTCAATAGAGAAAAGAGCAAAAAAGAAAGAAAAAACAACTTAAAAGAGACTTTCCAAAAAAAAATAAGGTCTCCAATTGCAGAATTAATTAAAAAGAATCTTGGAGACGAACTTTCATGGAAACTAATGAAGCTCTTTAAAATAAAACCCAAAGCATCTTGGACACTTATCGGCATTCAAGAAGGCATGTCTGGAATAAGAAGAGCATATGAAGAAAATTTAGAATTTGCTCTATCTCACATCTCTACCCTATCCAAGAATCTAAAAGGAAGAATTGTAATAACTGCAGATCACGGAGAATATCTTGGAGAAAAAGGATTTCTTGGACATGGAAAAAATCCCCCACATTCAGAAGTCATAACAGACGTCCCTTGGTTTGTAATAAATAATTAATTCACCTTCGGATTTTCAACAACAGGCCCATAATCTTCAAGTAAAATCTTTTTAATAATCTTATAATTAAATTCAGAGTTCTTCATCCATTCAACAGAATATTTCTTATTAATCTGCTGTCCAGGAAATCTTGTCTTCCCAATTCTTTTATATCTCTTTTCTTCTTCAGATTCTACAAGCAGAATCTTATTAGTCCTTGGTAAATATTTCAAAACTTTCTTAATCTCATTTTCATTAGACTTTTTCTGTAGTATTATAAAAATTGACTGAAGCAAAAACTCATCTACAAAAAACTCACCTTTTCTCTTTCTAACACTTTCGTATTTTCCAAGAACTCCCATTAAATAAGAATTCCTCATCAAAAACACCTTGAAAAAATCAATTTTTCTGTCCAACCCAACCCAATTTGTATTTAATTTATAAAATAAATAATTCGTCTTCCAAGGATTTCTCAGAAAATGCTTAATAAACAAACCAATCTTCCCTAATTTCTCGCCTTCTTTATTCAAAACCCCTTTCTTCCCTTTTTTAATTAATTTCTTTAATAAATGAGTCTTTCCAGACCTAGACAAACCAAAAAATTCTATGCAATTTAAATTCCCATCAGCTTTTTCCTTATTCTCAAACAAAGATATTTTCATTCATTTCCTACTCTCCATCCAGATTTAAGTCTTTCTAAAATAAACAATTAAACTTAAAAATATCTATAACACTTAAAATAAATGCCAGAATCAAAAATTAATACAAAAGAAATAAAAAAAATAATCCTCTTAAGAAATGACAAAATAGGGGACATGATAATTTGCTCAAATGTATTCAGAGAATTAAAAAAAGCACTCCCAAAAGCCGAAATTACAGTAGTAGCTTCAAATTCAAATAAACCTCTAATAGAAAAAAACAAAAACATTGACAAGATAATAACTCTAAATTATCCGCCAAAATCACTTAAAAATTTCTTAAATTACTTGAAAACGTCAAAACAAATAAAAAAAGAAAAATTTGATTTAGGAATAGATCTTAGGGGAAGTTTCATAAATGTATTCCTGCTTTTCTATTTAGGAAATGTCAAATATAAAATAGGATTTTACAACAGAAAGCTCTCAAAATTCTTCTTACATTACGCATACAAAAAAGACAGAAAAGGCATGCATTCAACAGTTCATAGGATTGATTTACTAAATAAGGCCCTTGGCTTGTCCTCCAAAAACTACTGGCCAGAAATCGCAACAGACCCATCCGACCTAGATTTATACAAACAAATTGCTAAAAAAAACAAACTAAAAAAATACATTGTAATTAATCCAGATGCAAGTCTAGAAAAAAAACAATGGTCTCTAGATAAATTCGATCAATTAATAAAGCACTTAAAGAAATCTTATCCAAACTATAAAATTTTATTAGCAGGCAGCGACGATAAAAAAATCTCATACTTAGTAAAGAAGAACCCGTCCTGCATTCCTATGATAAACGAAAATCTTCGTGTCCTATACCTAGTTCTAAAGAACAGCTCTTTAGTAATTGCTCAAGACGGTGGCCCAATGCATCTTGCATGGGTTTCCAAGGCAAACCTCATCGCCCTTCTCTCAGGATATCTGGGAATTGAGTACACAAAACCTTTAGGAAAGAACTCGACTTTTCTGGTTTCCAAAAAAGACTCTACAGATTCAATCTCCCTCTCCGAACTAAAAAATCTTGTTCACAAATTCCTCAAAAAATGATATCAAAAATTAAAACTTCTCTTGGTGTCCTAAAATTAATGAAAAATTATCCGACCTACTTCAGAGACTATCTTAAATTAATAGATAAAAAGTATTTATTATACAAATTAAGGAATGGAATAAAATACAAGGTAAGAGCAAAAACAACAGACCGTTTCATAATAAACGAAATTTGGATTCACAATTCTTACACTCCAAAAGGCTTTGAAATAAAAGAATCTGACACTGTCTTGGACATTGGAGCACATATAGGCGTTTTCTCAATTTTTGCATCACATCTTTCCAAAAATGGAAAAGTCTATTCATTTGAACCATTCCAAGAGAATTTTAATCTCTTGAAAGACAATATTAATCTTAATGAAACAAAAAATATCATTCCAATTAACAAAGCAATATCCAACAAAAACTCAAAACAATCTCTTTTTATCTCAGAATCTGAAAACAAAGGCTCTGGCTCTTTGCACCAAAATAATAACTCAAAAAAAGTCACAATTGAAGCAATCTCTCTCCAATCTTTCTTAAAGGAATATAAAATCAAAACCATTGACTTCTTAAAGATTGACTGCGAAGGAGCAGAATATGAAATACTTTATAACTGCCCAAAAAATTTACTGCAAAAAATAAAGAAGATAAGCATGGAATACCACAATTTAAGTAAAGAAAATAATGGATCAGCATTAAAAAAATTTCTAGAGGAAAATGGTTTCGCTGTAACACTCATTCCTGAAAAAAAGAGGGGAACAATTTACGCCAAGCTAATCTGATTTCTCCCTCTTTATTACAGACTTAATCATCTCAACATCTTCATTATTCAACCCACCTATCAGAAACATCACAACAAGATAAATTCCAGCCCCCAAAATCACTTCTCCTAAACCAATCAAAAGAGTAATATCTTCTACAAACCTATTTATATAAAACAAAGTCAAGAACATAAGAACAGAAGCAACTAATGGCTTTATCACAAATACAGGTTTAAACCTAATTCCAAGATTCTTACTTGCAGTTCTCCCTAAAGAAAAAAGATAGAAATACCTGCTAGTAATTGTCGCAATCCCTGCTCCAGTCATTGCCCAAATCAAAGAAATGTTCATAAAACCCTTTATAAAAATATAATTCAAAACTATATTCAACACAGAAGAAAACAAAAGAATCTTAACAAAATATTCTGGCTTTTCTCTTGCAGAAAATAATGAAACAATAACGCCGCTCAAAAGAGTGCTAAAAATCAGAAGTGTAAGAAAACTAAAAGGCAATGCCCCAGACAGATATTCATGCCCATAAATCAGTCTAATAAGATATTTACCAAGAGCAAGAGCTCCAAACAACAAAGGGATTGTTATTATTCCAACATACCTAAAAACTTTATCAAATGCCTCCTTTAATTGAGAGTCTTTCAGTTGAGTAAAAACAGGAAGCAAAACTGCTGAAACAAGAATAAACCCAGATATCGCCATTATCAACCCAAATGAAGCGGAGTAATAACCAACAAAAGCAATAGGCAAAAAAGCCCCCAACATTAAGGTATCAATGTATCCAAAAATTGGCGACGAAATTCCAGCCACTGCAAAATATTTGATAAACCTAAAAACTCTTTTTTTATCAATTTTCTTATCTGTTCTTTGAAAAAGAAAACTAGCATGCTTTCTCAAAAAGAACAACAAAACGAACAAGGCCACAAAATTACTCAAAACAACAATCATCAATATCTCAATAAGTAAGTTCTTACCCATAAGAAGAGCAAAAACCAGCAAAACAAGGGAGATTCTCAAAATTTGGAAAATAATTTGCTTAATTGCTAAATATTTCAATTTCTTCAAAGCGTAAAACAATTGAGCAAAGAAAGACTCAAGAGAAATTGCTATTAAATAAAAGGAGATTATAATCAAAGGCAAAAAAAGTTCTGGCTTATTAAAAACAAAAAACGATAAAGGATAAGCAATAGCAATTAATATTATAGCCAAAACAATCAACAAAGAGAATTTCAGTTTTAGTAAATATTTAACATAAGAACTAGCCTTTTTCTTATCATTTTTACCTAGAGAAGCTGAAACATATCTCAAAACAGCCCGGTTTATTCCTGCATCAGCAAAAGTTATAAAAATCAGAACGATAGCCAAGACAAGATTATAAACGCCAAACCCTTCTGGTTTTAATATCCTAGAGATTATAACTACAAAAATCAAAGCTCCTACCTGCCCAGTAATTGTAGAAAAAAGCTTCCAAATAGACTCTGTGACAACTTTTCTCGAGATCGGCCCAACCATCAAATTACTAAAAATAAAGTGTTTAAATATATATGGCAAGTGCATTAATTCTCCCGTTATGCCAAGATTGCTGATGCAGAAAACCGCATGCTTTAGCATGCGGATGAATGCAATCTTGGACATCCAAAAGTTTCAAACAAACCCACACCTAAGGGTGTGGGTGAAACGCAAGAAACTTTTTGATATGTAAGAATTTATAAACTTCTTTTATAGTTCAATTATTGCAAAATGACCAAGGAAATTATACTAATAGAAAACAAACACCAAGCTCTGGAATTTCTAAAAAACAAAGAAACCTTTTCTTCAGTTCTTCCAATATCATTTCAGTTAGAAGTTGAAAACATCCTAGAAAAATCCAATACATCTTTCAAAACAGAAGAGGATTATGAAGATCCTCTTGCCCATAAACAGGTTCAAAAAGAAACTCTAAAAGACATGGATTACTTATCTAAGGAAATAAATCTCAATTATAGGAAAATAAACCTTTTCCAATTATTTACTGTGAATTTATATCAATTCATAGTGTTTAAAAAAAGATATGTCAATATTTTAAAACAAATCATAAAAAAAGAAAATCCTTCAAAGATTTTTGTTTTCTCAAATTCTTCTGATTCGGAAATTTATAAAGATATAGTCAAACAAGTCTTTGAAAAGCCAGTTGAATTTATAGATTACTCAATTCCTCCTGGAAAGAAAGATAAAACTCTCAACTTCTTAGGTCTCTTGCAAAACACATTATCAAAAACCCTTCTCTTCTTGTCTTCAAAATCAGACAACAAAATATTCACAACAGCTCCAAAATCTCTTTTCCCATCTATAACAGAATCCCTCTTAAAAAACAAAAAAAACAAAGTTTTCAGATGCTTTGACACATTACAAGGCTCATATTTCATGAATAAATCATATGTCCCATTCTATCAATTCAAGGGCAAGGACTCTTCAGACCTGTTGGATTTAAAAAAAGAAATTAATATATTCAACAAAAAAATTGAAAATTTAAAGATAAATCCCTCTATAGAACAATCATTAAAACAATATTTGAAAAAATTAATCTCTTCCGATTTCATAAAAGCAGCTAGACTTATAAACGAAGTTTCACATTTAGCAAAAAAGAATAAAATCTCATTAGCTTTATTTCATTCAGATGTTGATACTTTCCAAAAAACAGTTGTTCAAACCTTATCAAACCACAATATTCCCTCAATCGTCATTCAACACGGTCTCTGCGGACACCCAATCGGCTTTACTCCTGTTTCATCAGATTATTTTCTTGCATTTGGAGAAACAAGCAAGAAAAGGATGATCTCCTGGGGTTGTCCTCCAGAAAAAATAATTATAACAGGAGCCTCTCAATACGACCCTCTAATAAACAAAGGCAAAAAAGGCAAAGAGAAAATAATCGTTTATTCAGTAAACTCAGGTAACACTTTAAAAACAATTCCTGGCCACTTAACAAAGAAAAGACAAAAAAAGATTTTGGAAATAATTTTCAAAACCCTAAAAAATCTCCCTGATTACAAACTAATAATAAAAACCAAACCAGGTTGGGACCTCAACGGATTGCCAGAAAAAATAGCAAAATCTCTTGACTTTAAAAACTTTCAAGTAATAGACAAAAAAGTGAACAATACAGAACTAATGAACTCTGCAGATTTAATGATAATAATGAGTAGCACAATGGGTTTAGAAGCAGCTTTATTAAACAAACCAGTAATTTCCATCTCATTCAAAGACTTAGAACCATATTCTTCTTATGATAAAAAAGAAATTCCCCATGTTTACAATGAAAAACAACTGCTTTCAGCAATTAAAAAAAAGACAAAACCTTCTAAATCGTTTCTAGAAGAAAATGTTTATAAGCTTGATTCCCAATCCTCTTCGAGAATAACAAAATTTATAAATAAAATCCTCCCATAAAGAAAAAATGTATGATACAGCAATAATCCTTGCACATGAACTAAATCCAGACAAATCTCTTTCAGATCAAACAAGAGAAAGAGTAGACCTGGGAATCTCACTTTTCAACAAAGGTCAAGTTAGAACTTTAATAATGTCAGGTGGTCATGGGAATAGAGGTGCCAATTATGGAGTCACACTAGCAGATAAAATGGAAGAGTATGCTTTAAAGAAAGATGTCCCAGGAGATAAGATTTTGAAAGAACCTATTTCTATAGAAACAGTTGCACAATTAATCTTTTGCAAGCAAGCCATTATGGCTCCAAGAAATTGGAAAAGTGCACTAATAATTTCCCATGATTACCACATCAATCCAAGAGTCACAGCTATTTCAAATTTAATTTTCGGACAAGAGTACATAATAGATTTTGCTTCTGTTCCCTCAGATTTATCAAATGATCCAGCTGTCCAAGAAAAAGAAAGACAAAGTTTAACAGCCTTCCAAGAAACTTTCTCAGGCATAACTCCAGGCTCAGATTCTGAAGCTTTGGAAGCACTATTATCAAACCACAAATTATATAATACAGACTCTCCACATTTTCTCGCTGAATTAGAAAAACTAAAACAGCAGAACACTCAAAATGGCTAAAATACTCGTGACAGGACAACACTTAGGCTCTACAAGCGCACTTGCAGACCCAGCACGCACTCTAATGCAAAGAGGACATGATTTAACAATTTATACAACAGGAGACGATTCGCAAGTTAAAGGATTCCAAGACCTTCCTTATGAAAGGGTAGAGCCAGAAGACCATAAGGGATTATTAAAAGGCCATGACCTTCTTCTTGCAGGCCTTTCAGGGCAAGCTACACATGATGGAGCTTTCATAAGAGCTGCAAATGCCTTAGGAATGCCTTCAATAGGGGTTAATGAAATTAACCAATCATGGCCAGATCGCCTCAGTTGTCTAGAAGGGGAAAACTTAGATGGCATACCTTCTCTTATTACAGTAACAGGAACATCAGAGATAGAGACAATGCAATCTACTCTTCCTGAGATGATAGCAGCAATTGCTGTAGAAAGAGTAAGATTTATTGGTTGGACAGCTTATGACAATTTCCCACAATTAAAAAAATCTTTCACTCCACAAGACAGAGATAGAACACTTAAAGCAATTTCCCACAGCCCAGATCAACCATTGTACTTTCATGGAACTCAAAATACATCTCCTCCTAAAAGACCAGAGTTTTTACCATATGAGCAATCATTAACACACGCAGTTCTTGATGTTGCCCAAAGAATAGGCATGCAATTATTAGTAAAACCACATCCAGGAGAAAAAGATTCTCCAGACCCAGGCTTCACAGAAAAAGTAACTAGAGAATATGGACATAGATTTATTCCTTCAGATGCGTGCGAAACAAGAGACCTTGTTTTATCTGCAGATACTGTAACCATAGGAAGAAGCAATCTTCTATTAGATGCCTGCCTTTTAGACAGAAACACAGGAGCTTTTCTTCCAGATGTTCCAGAAGATTATATACAAGGATCTTTGCCACCAGTATCATTAGAGGCAATCCCAGTTGCAAGAACATGGGAAGAGATACCTCAACTCTTCTATACTCTAACAGACCCACAAAATCAAACCAATTTAGCAGAAAACAGAAAAAGATTCTCAACAGACGGCAAGGCCTCAGAAAGACTAGCAAACCTCGTAGAAACAATGGTCAGGTAAAATGATAATAGGTGATATAAATAATATTAGTTCTGAAGAATTCCTAAATCCAAAAATAAGGGAAGCCCT
>CEPZ01026488.1_pt1 | contig 18920 bp, 17 predicted proteins | sample 530461 | NCBI WGS metagenome assembly CEPZ01 (sample SAMEA2620106, study PRJEB7988) | marine metagenome | isolation source: saline water (ENVO:00002010), including | reverse complement strand
TGATGAAAAAGGAGAGATTATTAGTAGAATAGTAGAAGATAAAAAACCACCAATTAACAAGACACATAAAGGTAACAATAAAAGAATATTAAAGTATATTGATAGTCGAATGGATGAAGGTATCAAAAAGTTTAGACAAGAGATGCCGTTAGAGTTCTATACTGTTAATGATATATTGGAAGAAGTAGTAGATGCTTGTATTTATGCCTCATCTTTATTAATTAAGATAGATGGAGCATATAAACGTATATTAAAAGAGGAAAACAAATGAATACATTTATTATGATTGTAATAGGATTAACTTTTGGTTGGCTGTTTGTTATTATGCATAGATATTTATTATATAGACAAGAAGAACAACTGGAAAGTATTGTTCAAGAAGCAATAGTTCAGATTAAACGACATCAAAAAAACTACTTTGATGCTGATCCATTATTTCGTAAATATAATGAGAGAAGAGGGCTATGAAAGAACCTCCAATAGAATATATTGCAAAGAGAATTAGAAAAGAGGAACCACCTTATGATCTTCAGATAATAAAAGAACTACTTATTAGAGCATATCGAGGACTTGATGGTGGTGCTATATGGATGGATTATCCTGAATATTTCAAAGAATATCAAGCTGAACTATTGTTTGGTGAAAATGGAGAATGGCTTGCAAAAAGTGATACCTACGATTGATTTTAAAATACTTCAAAAAGACTATAAAGATCTAAAAGAAAAAGCAGATTTTATTGAAGAATGTCTTTCTTATACCGAAGATATATTAGATGAAATATCGTCTGAATCCAATCCTTCCTATTTAGATAAACTTGCAGAGAATTATTATAAATGGAAATGTAATAAGAAATTGAGAGATATTAATAGAAAGACAGCTGGATAGATATTAGAGATAGATGCTCCGTTAATAACGGGATGAAACGTCAACAGTTAATGTTGTTTTCATGCCACCGCGAGCTGGAGATTTATCTCTAATAAATTATGGATGGTCACCGATGAGCCGAAAGGCAAAATTGCTGAACACCTCTAATAGGTAGTTGCCGTAATAAATCTAGAGTCCTATTAAGTGTTAGACTATAAACATACACGGTTAATACTCTGTTTTCTGAAGGACGCCAATGTGCGGTAAAGTTCAGAGCGGAGTAAGGGGCTAACCATCCATAAATATTTGAGGGGACTTGGTATTCCTTTTTAGTGTCAAGGAATAGCGGGATTGACCGCCCATGCCAAGTCCCATCTAATTATTTAAAGAGAGGAATAACAATATGAAATATATTGGGAATGATCCCACAATTGAGTCATTAAAGGAAGTTCTTGCAAGGCTTACAAAATTAACATTAATAGGTGGAGAAGCTACAGATGTAGATTGTCCTGAATGTAATAAAAAGTTAGTAACTGCTGAATTTGGTGATGCTAATTCAGATATAAGTGTATTGGGACTACAATGCGATGATTGTGGTTATACAGAAGAAATAATACATAAGGAGAGAGAAGATTATGGGCTTTGATATATATGGAGTTAATCCAACAAATGAACATAATGGTGTGTATTTTAGAAATAATGTATGGTGGTGGAGACCATTATGGGAATATGTTTGCAAGGAATGCAAAGATTTTTTAACAGAAACTGATATGCAAAAAGGAGGAAATAATTCTGGAAAGAAAATATCAAAGACTAAAGCTTTAAAAATAGGTAAACGACTTAAATCTTTAATAGCTACTGGTGAAACAGTAATGCATCAAATAAGTAGAGCTGATTATATAAAGAATCTACCGTTAGAAGATTGTGATATATGTGATGGTACAGGATATAGAAAAGAACCACCACTTACAGGAGCTGGACATAAAAACTGTAATGCTTGTAATAATGAATTTAAACAAGATGATGTACCAATTGGTAAAAGAAAGCATCGGGATACAAATTATCCATTCAATATAGCAAATGTAGCAGAATTTGCAGAATTTTGTCTACATAGTGGTGGATTTCAGATCTGGTAAAAGGAGAGAATATGAAAGAACGATTTATTATATTTAAACTAATACTTGAAATAAAACGTAGGAACTCAGGTAGTTTCAGTTACTTACAGTTATTCAAGTTAGCCTTGGCCACATTATCAAGAGAGTTAGACTGGATGAACCAGATAGATGAAAAAGACAAAACAGATGTAAGATTTCATACCTCATTTACAGAAGGAGCACAAGCGTGAGTGATACAACAATGCCAGGAATGGCCCATATAGAAGAACAATTAAAAAAGATGATTGAAGAAAAACTAGCAGAGAGCCAGAGTGGACAAGGAGTAAGTCCTGAAACAGTTAATGTTGAACAAGCCTCTGCTAATGAATATAGTATAGAGACTAAAGAAGTAGCAAAAGAAGAAGAAGTTACTCCTTATAGTGAAGGATACTTTGAAAAAGAAATAAAAATACACAGTATTCCAGAAGACAGCGTTGGGCCTATGTTTAGATTTAATGATGAGAATACATTCCATTTTATGTTAAGAAATATAGCAAGGAAGGAATGGATGCTTGTTATGGGGCCCACAGGATGCGGTAAATCGTACTTAGCAGAGGTTTTAGCTAAAACTGTAGGTCATAACCTCATTAAGATTAATTTTGGCGATACAAGCAATCCTAGCGCTAAATTAATGGGTTATACAGCATATACACCAGAGAAGGGTACTCATTTTGTTAAAAGTGAGTTTATTAGAGCTTTAGAATCAGAAGAACCAACAATGGTGCTTTTAGATGAGGTGACCAGAGATAGAACGCAAGAACTACAGAATATATTAGTACCATTATTAGATGGACAGAAACAGTTAGTTCTTGATGAGACAGATCCACCAGAAACAATAAAGATATCAGATAATGTCTACTTTTATGCAACAGCAAACATAGGTAGACAGTATATAGGTGCTACTTCTACAATAGATAGAGCCTGGAAGGATAGATTTACTGGTGGAATGTATAAATTAAACTATCTTGACCATGATATGGAAGTAGGTCTATTGTTAAGTAGATTTGATATATCAAAAGAGGATGCCTCTAAAATATGCAAGTTTGCAAATAAACTAAGATCTCTCTATGAAGCAGATGAAATAAGTACTCCAGTTTCAACTAGAATGACTTTAGCAGCAGCAAGTATGGTGTATGATGGCGTTGAGTTGCCATTAGCATTAACACACGTAACAAGTCCATTCTTTGATAATGAGGACGATAAAGTGAAAATACATCAGGTAATACAATCATCATGACACAAACAGATCTATTTGATAAAACAGAAGAACTAGTAGTAGGTGCATCATATAGCCCGTGGTGGAAAAAATGGTATGAAAAGAAGAATACTGGTAGGAAAACTAAAAATAAGGGTTTATCCAGTATGTGGGATCAATATACTCCACAGTATGGCAATAGAAAGAAAGCAGAGAAATATTTCAAGATATTTGTTAATACTAATAATGTTCTTAAAATATTAGATCCGTTAATAAAACATAGATTAAAAGTGGATAGTATTGGAAATTATTCGCATAGGTCTAATAATTCTGGTAGAGTAGCAGGATATGCTAATAGAAATACTAAAGTTATTACATTAACGGAAGGGATTTTAAGATTGCCAAATGCAGATCCAGCTATAGGAGTAGCAATACATGAAAAATTACATTTAATGCATACTCCTGAGGTATCAGAATGGTCTGATCAGATTATGGAAAAGATATCTCCGCCCAAACAAACAAGAGCTGAGAGAGCAGAAAGTAGAGATACTGGTGTAATTGAAGAATCAAAAGAGATGCTTATGAAATCTATTTGGTGGCAATTGCATAATTTACTTGAAGATGAACGTATTGAGAGTAGATTGCATGAGAATTGTCCTGGATATGTAGCTTTTGTTGTAGCTGCAAAGGATCATTTAATAGGTAAATCATTTGAAGAAATGAAAGTAATAGATTATGGTGAAACACAAAGTGATAGACTTATCTATGCTGTTATGTTATATATCCGACATAAAAAATCACTTCAAATAATGATTGAAGCTTGGCCCTGGTTAAAAGATAAGCTTCTTAGAATGAAACATAATCTAGATGAATGTTTATCTGCAGCTAGAGAAAATAACTTAACTGCATATAAATGGTTTTCTCAAGAAGTCTTTTCTGATCTTATTAAAGAACTTACTAATTTACCTGAAAATGAAGGGGATTTTGCTAATCTTTCAAATAAAGTTGTGGCTGATCCTTCTAGAGGTAGAATTAAAGATATGATCAAAGACTTAATGAAAAGATTAAGTGGAGAAGCTACAGATAGTCAATATAGAAGTGAAGAAGAAGATGAATTAGCTATTGTTAGATCAATAATTGATAAAAATCGTGTTCAAGATAGTATTGGTAATATCATTGCACCTCCATCTGATCCACAAGTATCAACCAGGACAAATAATACACTTAAACAAATAGCAAATGAAGCTGGTTATGATATGACTAATGGTGAATATCATTCAGTACAGACTCTTAAAAGAGATATGAATGATCCAAATGGTAAAAAGTATCCACCATTGCCTTCAAGAAAATCTCTACAATCATCAATGGTTAAACTCAAAGATGAGGATATGAATTATGTAGATATCAAAAAGGCAATTCAAAAACAAACTCAAGGTGGAGTAGGCGGATGGTCTGATGATCCATTAATGGATACTATTGTATTAAGTCCTACCTCTGAAATAACAGATGAAAATAAGGCTAAATATGTCAATATAGTAGCTCAGAACAGTGGCATTATCGGCAAATTAAAACAAGCTATACAATTCAATGAGAATATTGCTGATATGGATATCAAAAACCAAATCAAAGGTTATATTGATAGAAAGAAACTACATAAAATTCCTATTGGAGATAATAAAATCTTTAAAAGGACTATTAAGAAAAATAAAAACAGTCTTTGTGTAGGGATTCTTGCTGATGCATCTGGTAGTATGGCTGGTAGCATGGAAATAGTATCATTAGTATCTATAATATTCTATGAAGCTTTGATACAATCAAATGATACTAAATTATGTGTAATGTCACATACTGCTGATTTATTAAATCAAGGTGTTACAGTAATAACAGAGTATTATGTTGAGGGGAATGATAATAGTACAGCAATGGCTAATATGAAATCAACAGGATGTAATAGAGACCATGTAGCTATTAGTTATATGGCAGACAAGCTTAATGAAGTAGCTTTACCTGAATCTAAAAAGATAATCTTTATTATATGTGATGGTAGACCAGCAGCACGGGGTTATGTTGATGAAGATCATGGACTATTATGTGTAAGAGAGACAGTAAATCAGCTAAAACAGGAAGGTATTGCGATTATAGCTTTAGGTGTAGGTGATTATATTAAGGAATATCAATTAGAATCTATGTATGATCACAGTATTATGGTAAAGGATATAAGAGAATTACCTAAAATGGTAACTACCATAGCTGAGAAAATAGCTCTGACATAAATGAAGATTACCGTGATATATACTGATTACCGTGACACATCCTGACACATTTGAATCCGTCACTACTGTCGACAAATGGAAATTAGCGGGAGAAGTTCAAAATTAATTTGCAATAGTGCAAATTTCTTTGTATCTTATATTAGTTATTAACTCTCACAGAGAGTTAATAACTAAGTACTTAACACACACTTTGAATAACTTGGGAGACTACCGTGATAGATATTTCAGTAAGAAAAGTTAGTACAGATTGGTCTGAGATGCCTTCAGGATTAACCTGGTATTTTATAGGCCAGCCTAAAACATGGAAAACAAGTGCAGTTAGCAAATGGAGTAAAGATGGAGCCGATGGAGTATTGTTAATAGATACTGATTTGGGTGCAGACTTTGCAGATTCAGCTAATGTAGTAACAGCAACTTGTTTAAATCCACCTGTTGAACCAGTTAAAGTAGATGGTAAAATGGTAGTGGATAAGAATGGCCAGCAAAAGATGAAAGTAATCCCACCTGAAAAGAGAGGATATTCTTATAGATCTGGTAAAAAGAAAGGTAAGCCTATGGCTGTCTATTCATTGGCAGAGATTTATACCTGGTTAAGTAAAAACTGGGAAGACTTACCATATAATGCAATAGCAATTGATACTGTTGACGAAATTAATAAATGGATTGAGACTATTGTATGTAATGAATTGGGTATACAAGCTATGGGTGATGGAGAATGGGGAGCTGATTGGGGAAGAGCAAGGAAAAAGAATGTAGATCTTATAGTAAGACTACAAAAACTAGTTAAGAAACATGGTGGTGATCTTATTTTAGTTTCCCACGCTAAACAAACCCAGATAACAGATGGTAAAACACAGTTAAGTCCTGAATTACCAAGAGGTCTTGCTTATAGTTTAACTGCGAAAGCTGATGTCATAGGCTATTCAACCATTGATAAAGAAGATGGAAAAGCATATGTTTCATTCAAAAGCTATGATGAACGAGCTGTAGGCTCAAGACTAAAACCACTTTCACAAGAAAAGGTACCATTTGAGTACGAATCAGTCAGAAAACAGATAATTACATACAAGGAGAAATAGATAATGCCTTTAACATTAGGTAAAACTCAGTTTGGTCAAAATAGCAATGATAGTTTCGTTGGTGATGCTATATGGATTGAAGAAGCTGAGATTAAAAAAGTAGAAGATGAGTCTGGAAAAGATGTAGAGATGAAAGATGGTAACACGTTTAGAAATGATCTTCGTGTTAATGTTGAACTAATTCTTACTGGGCCAGGTTGGGAAGCTAACTTTAGCACTGGTGGGAATTTAAAGAAAGGTACAGGTGGCAAATCTAATTGGGGTGGAGCATTTAAAGTGCGAGACTTTTTTCAGGCTTGCCTGGAAGATAGCGATCTTGAACCAGCCCTTCCAGAAATGGAAAAGGGAATTATTCCTAAAAACTTACTAGCAAAAGCCGAAGGAAAGAAGGTCTTTGTTCTTAGATACAAAACTAAACAAGGAAAGACCAAAACTTGGAATCAAGTAGCATCTACTGATACTGAAAGAACGGATTTTAAAGAATATTTCCAAAATTCAGTATCTAAAGGTTGGACTAGGATTGATTACGATCCTCATTATAGTTCAAATTCCGAATCTAAACCTAACAATAAGCAAATGAATGGGCCATGGGATAAGAAACCAGAACAAAGCCAACTTAATGTTAGTGGATTAGATAGCGAAGACCTTACAACGCTGTAAATAGGCAAAGAATAGATCCTGGGCCAAGTTTAACCTACCTCGGCTTGACTACCACCCACGCTAACTTGGCTCAGGACTATATTTAAAGGAGAGAATTTGGAAAATAAATATGTAGAACTGGCTGTTGGGAGTCCAGGCAACAGAGGAATTATAGTTCCCGTTAAAGATATAGGTACTGAACTAAGCAAATACAATTCAGTACCAGTGTTTAGAAGCTATTATATGGTTGATGATTCAATTTTAAAACATATACAAGGCGGAAGAAGAACTTTAAGAGGATATAAAGGCGATTATTACCTAGATAGAATCTTATTTGATATTGATAAAGGATCTGACAGTAATGAAGAATGTTTAAATGCTGCCAGAAACTTTTATCATATTTTAACTGAAACTCATAGTATTTCTGAAGACTGTATTCATCCCTGGTTTAGTGGGACTGGATATCATATAGTAATTCCTAATATATTTGGCTTTGAAGCATCTCATGAACTACCCAGAACAGTAAAATACACAGTAAAACATTATTTTCCTGAAGCAGATGCTATTTATGATGGTGCAAGACTTATTAGATTAGGATTTACACCAAATGAAAAGACGCTTTCACCTAAACTGTATAAAGTGCCTGTAAGTCCAAGAGAATTATTACATGAAGACCACATATATATCATGAAAAAGGCGGAAAGTGTTAAAAACCTTGAAATGCCAACACGATTCCCTGAATGCGATGTTCTTTTAGATCCAATTGTACCTAAAAAGAAGGAAGTTAAGCCTCACGTTCCTATTCAGAATCCAAGTAAGATAGCTACTTGTATACAAACAATGATTGCTGAAGGCCCGATTAAAGGTAGTAGGCATCATAAAGTATTAAGAGTAGCATCATATATGAAAAGTAAGGGTTTACCTGAACAATTTGTATCAGAAAGTCAAATTGCCTGGGCTACAAACTTAGAAGCAGAAGAGGTAATAAGGCTTGTACATGACGTATATAGTGGCGGAGATACTAATAATGGTTATAAATATGGATGCAACGATTGGCTAATGGATAAATATTGTGATTCTAAATGCATTTATTATCCAGCAAAACAAGAAGGTGGAGACATATTAATACCTATATTATCCGTAAAAGAGCTTGAAAAGAGAGCTAGATTCAATATAAAGAAGGATTTAACTGATGTAACTATCAATTTAAATGATTTTTGGGCTTTAGGTAATGACTATTTCATCTTACCTGGCCAGTTAGTAATGATTGGTGGAGAAACAGGCATGGGAAAGACTGCATTTGCTCAAAATATATGTATGTTATCTAAAATAAAGACTTTATATTTAACACTTGAAGTAGAACCTGAACTTATTACACGAAGATTCCAACAAATGGTGCATAATATGAGTGCTAAAGATGTGCTTAAACACTGGAAAGACGATATGAGTGATAAGTTGCATAAAGGTTTAGAACATTTAGATATAGGTTGGTTTCCACCTAAGCTGCATGAATTAAAAGAACTCGTAGCATACCATGATCCAGCAGTTTTAGTGCTTGATACAATAGATATGGTAAAAGTTAGCAAGTATATTCATAACCAAATTGAAAAAATAGATACTATTATTGAAGAAATGAGATCTATAGCTACTAATCAAGATATAATAGTAATGGGTATCTCTCATATTTCCAAATCGGAAGGAAGATCTGGAATATTAGATGTACACTCATTTAAAGGTAGCAGCACAATAGAGCAAAAGTCAGATAAAGTTATTATGATAGATGGGGTTGCTAATAGTCCAGCCAGGATGGTAAAAAGTCATAAGTCCAGAGATGAATCAGGGTTTGTTGCAAATCTTATATTCGATCCAAGGACATTCAAATTCAAAGATGAGGTAAAAAATGGAAGATAAGAAGACAACATATGATCTTGTTGGTAATTATATAGATCTTATGACAGAACATGAATTAGGAACATTAAGTGATGAAGAAGTGAAATCATTTGATAAAGATATTGCTGATATTGAATCAGAATTAATTCAAAAGAAGGATAATCTTCATTGGGTAATGACTAATTGTGATGAACAAAAGTCATCTATAGAGGGTATGATGGATATGCACGATGAAAAGATCCAGAAATTAAGAAAGAAAAGAAATGCTATTCAGAATACTACCAATAGAATCAAAGAGTTGACTATGTTAATAGTGGATACACTAGGTAACAATAATAAAAATGGTAATAAATGTATACTGATCAATGGCGAAAAGTATACCAATATTATGGTTAATGGAAGTCTTGAGCTAAAAGTAGACGAAGAAGACTTACCTGATGAATTTAAAGAATATCACATGAAAGTGAATAAGTCTAAAGTAAGAAAACATGTTATTAAGAAAGGTGGTGAAACTAATTATGCCAAAGTCGATAAGAAGAGGTCATTAAGAATAACATGATGGATCTAATTTTTAGAATAACCAGGGTTTCAGTAAAAGATACACATGGCATTAAAATTACTTTACTAAATTGTATCGGTACCAATATATATTTTAATACAGATAGGGGAGAACATATATCCATAGGATTATTTATAGGTTTTATGGAAATAGCAGTTCAATTATCAATATGGAGGTTAGGATGGCTGAAAACTTCGTGACAGATGATAAACAAAAGGATCTTATAATTAAAATCCTATTAATTGCAAGATTTGCCGCAGAGCAATTCAAATTTATGGGAATAGCTAAAGAGTTGGATATCATCTTAAGAGGTGTTTCATTTCAAAAACAAGAAATGGGAGAAAATGAAGATATTAAGAAATTATCAAAAGAAGAGTATAATAAATGGATGCAAAAAGAAATACAAAAGTCGCAAGGAACTTTTGTAGCAGGATGTAAAGGAGATGACTGTGATTAACAGAAGTCAAATAGGCAAAAGAAACAGACAAAGAGGAGCGGAGCTCCAAAGAGCCATGGTAAATCTTGCGAAGAAATTCAAGCTAGTGGCTCATAACAGAGACAGGGGAGGGGCACAACACCCTGATGGGGATATAGAAATCAATAACCTATGGTTTGGGTGTAAACGCAAGAAGCATTTACCTAAGTACCTTTTCCCTGAAAAGTCGGAGAAAGGTGTCTTTATAAGATCTGACAGAAAGAAACCTATGATAGTCATTAGTGCAGAACTATTTATGATGCTATACTCTTCCTGGGAAAAAGACCGTAAAACAAAACTAAGTTATTTAATAAGTAATGGACATCCACCTATAGAAACAGACGGAACAACAAATGAAGAAGAATAACATGAAAAGAATCAGAAGATTGGATAGTTTACCATCTATGTCTCATTTTGAAACAAGTTACGGAGCAAGAGGTATACTACTTAAGAAAGATGACATGCAAAATATGGTTTGGTGGTATTATCAACCACCTACAGACGATAAAACAGTACGAGAATACTATTTAAGGAACAATCCCATGGGAATAGCTGGTGGAACACAGATTATCAGAATAAGAAAGAGAAAGACAAATATCCCAACAAAATGGCTAAAAAGAAATGACAAGACTGGAAATATTGTTTAAATTAGTACTGGACTTCTTTGAATCTAAACATGTGATGATAATGAAAGACTTTGATATACTAATGACCGAATCACAAGATCTGTATGATAAAGATCATCCACCTGAGGAAATAGTTCAGGAAGAAATATTTTAAGAGGTGGGGCTATTATTAGGGTTTTTAGCAAGTTGCAATTCTCTCACAAGATACCAATTCTTTACATTCTTTTTTGGTTGGTAACTTGGGACTTGCGAGCCTACCTAATCCCACCTCTCTCCATTGAAAGGGCTCTATGATACCTATGTTGTACATGTTTTTCATGTTATGTACAGAATTACAAAATTATAGAGCCCTTTATTTTGGGAGAAATGGAGCATCTCTCAATGTCTATAGCAGTAATTGGGAAACCCAACCATATTGGAGCATCTTTTGCTGACTATAGACAACTTTTCAAAAACTTACCAAAAAACAAATAGCCGATTCTCGAATTTGATTTTAAGCTAATTCAACCTTTTTTTTAAAAAACCGTTGAGAAAAAGCATGCGAGCTGATAAAATAGATGAAGTAGGTTATTAAGGGCCACCTTGGGCCACATATAAGGGGTAGAATGCCATTCTAAGCCCGTTTAATATATACTTGGATACTTAGTCTCAGTTGACATAGGATAAGGCGTCCTCGTGGCTGTTATGGGCTTTTCCCGCCTAAAATACTTGGTGGCACCACGTTGGAATTGATGTAAAGGCACTCCAACCAATCTTTCTGTTGCCATAACAGGATTATAGATCAAACCATGCTCTGGTTTAAACATATCTCTTGCTATCCTACCAAATGGGAACCAAGTCCATACATGATAAGAAGCAAATCTATCCCAATCTTTGGATAACATAGATTTGATAGGTGCTAAGGCATATCTAGCTACAGGTGGAGCAAACATCTGAGCTGGCCCCATACCAAAGAAAGCTCGTTCCTTCTCAGGCTCAGAACCAAAGAACCAATCAGCTAAATCCTCAAAATATTGGTAAGGTTGAGGAAGAGTAGCCTCAAACATAGAAGCTGGGAAAATAGTAGCAAGAGCATACATAAATAGATCAGCAGTTACCATACTCTGTAATCTCTTATACTCTGGAGTCCCAGGATCATACCCTACTATCTTAGCTCGTCTTATTAATTCCTTACGGAATCTAATAGAGTTCCATGACCAAAGCTGAAACCTTGCAAAGATACGACCAAGATTTGTCCTTGCAAATGCTGGTCTATTAGCATTATTGTACAAGAACTGAGTACCATACACACCCTGGTTTGCCATTTTAATCAACCAAGGATGTTCAAAGTCCATAACAAATCCATTAGCCTCTAATGCATCTCTTGCATTAATATAATGAGCAAGGAAAGCCTGCTTCCTTAATTTTCTTTCCGATACCCGCATAAACCATGCAGCTTTATTAAAAATTTCTTTAGTTACACCATTTCTTTGAAATATCTCAAACACAGTTAGATCATTAGACTCTGGGTCTTTTCTAATCTGTTGTAAAGCTTCTCGTATAGACTTTCTTAATTTAGGATCTTTCCATGCACCAGTAAGCCTAGCCTCTGAAACAATCCATGATTCAACAGCTCCCACACTCTCAGTCCAATCAGACCAATCCTGACTTGTCTTAAACTTAGGATTAACATAGTTGGCAAGATATTTAATAGAAAGAGAGTTCTTCCATGGAGTAAATCCAGCATTTATAATCGTATTAGTACTACCACCATACATATTGTTAGCAAGGGATTTGCTATGTGCAAGTAGCGTAAGCATCTCCCATTTTGCTTCCAAATTAGAGAGATGTGCTAACTGCCTATGTAATAATCTAGATTTCTCTTTTGCAAGCCCACGATTACCATCAAAATACTTCTTTGCTATCCTACCTACTACTTCCTTTTCAAAAGCCTCATCACTAAACCAATAGTAAGGAGTAATCTTAACAGGAAGCTTATCTACATCAGTTAAGAATGCTCTAGGAAATGTGCTACCATAACCTAAATTATCTCTGTTATAAAGTTTCATGAATCTTGCCCACTGCCTAGTATGCTTACCCATCGCTTGAGTATTTTCAAATCTTTTTACCAGCCTGTATGAAATAGCAGACGCTAAGCTATTGTAACGTGCTGTAATAATCTGACTAGCATACCTCTCAAGAGCATCCCAGTTTCTTTGCCAGCCTGGTAAAGGGCCATCTTCTCTAGAGCCACGTCTAAGAACATGTCCAGGCCTTGAGTGTAATCCAAGTAAGGAAAAATCTCTTTCAGAGATTTCATCAGACATCATAGCTTCTGCATGTGCTTCACCAAGGCCAAGATCATTTAGCTTTTCTTCTGCCATAATAATCTTATGTCTATACTCCGCCTCTGCTAACTGAGTCTCATCCGCACCCTCTTTAGCTAATCTCTCAAGCCTTTCCTGTAATACACGTTTAGATACTTTCTTACCCCATCCTCCATGAGGAAAGAACTCACTAAAAGTAACTTGTCCTATACCTCTGAACCCAGGATTCTGAGAAACAGAACCATCATCAGCTGCAACTGTAATGTTACCCTTACCTGTAATCCTAGTCTCCTCACCACCCTTCCACATCTCTTTAAATTTAATTCTTAATTCAGTGGGCATCTCCTTTACATCCACTATATCCTCTCGCCAGTCAAGCGTCCTACCACTAGTAGATTTAACACCTTCTTTATTTAATCTTGTAGCAATATCTATAATCTCATTGTTCTTTATATTCAGCATATCAACACGCATCTCATTTAATATAATATCAAATGAAAGTTCTAGTTGCTGTTCAAGTGGAATAATATATGGCTTAGCACCTACATCCTGTTCTCTAGCTAACTTTCTTAAAGTCTTACCTATATCTATTTCCTTACCATGCTTAGTCTTATTCCAAACAAATTCTTTCTCAGCAAATTCTTTATTACTTACATGTACTTTATAAAAGGACTCAAACCAACCAGTAATCCTATCGTTCATAACTTCACGAAGCTCTTCTGCCCTTATCTTCTGCTGTTCACCTTCGAGAGTAATAGTATACTCTTTCCCAGCAAACTCTTTATTCCATATCTTCTCAGCCTTTTCCCATTCCTTTTCGTACAGTCTATTTCGGTCATTCTCAAACTCATCCTTGCCCCTGTTACGTTCTCTGTACGCTATAATATTATCCATAAATCTTGACTGATCAATATCTTTAATAGTATCTAAGGGTTCTCTTACAGAAGCAAGGTCTTGTAATCCTTCCTCATATTTTCTAGGCTCACCCTCTGGACTAGTTCTATGCACAATTCTATTGATCTCTACCTGTTTCCATTTATCAGCAGTAGTCCAGAACTGATGCATCCTACCAAAGTGACTCATTGGTACAGCAACCTGTTTAAATACAGGGCCAGAAGGAGTGACAACAGGGCCTTCCATCCAGAATGGAGACATGTCATAACCTAAATTCCTACGCCCTATGCTCTCAGGCCACATCATAAAATGCCACCACTTAACAGGAGCACCATCAGGCATTTTACCTGTCTTAATAAAAGAACGGAGAGCATTCTTAGGAGTGAAACCTTTAAATGAATTGATAAAGACTCTTAAATCTTGCTTGGTAGCTATCCTTGGCGATGTACCAAAGACTCCAAAATTCATTAAAGTACCCTCAAACATCTCCTGAAAGTTTTCTCTCAATTGAGGATACATCTGGACTATATCCTGCAAGTCACTATACAATTGTCTCTCTTCCTTGCTCATCTTGCTAGCATCTACATTCTCAGCATCTTTAATATGATTACGCCAGAAATGATCAGCGTACTCTGCTAATTTATTAGCTTGGTTAGTATCACTTGTTCTTGGAACAGCTCTATCCAATGCTGGAGACTCTAATGGATCTGACCTTAATATAACCCGTTGCATTTCTGCATCAGATAGCTCCCTACCTGTTAATTCATGCAATCCACGATAAGTATCAAGCCACTTCTTTACTGAAGTCCGTGGAAGTACATCTGTACCAAAAGCAAATGCATCTAATCCAGAATTATGATAATCACCCTTAAGACTAGAAATCTTATCCTGTTCTCTATTCATATTCTTAGTAATTGTCTCATAATCCTTCTGATAATCTTTAGTACCACCCTCCAATAAGTCACGATTTTTTATAAGAGTCTGAATATTTTTCTCGTGCAAAGAAACCTTCTTATGCATATCAGTGACAGAAAAAGGATGCCTTCTAAGACTAGATAATAAGAAAGCATCATATAATTCTTGTTGAGCTTTGGGAAGACCATCTCTATACTCTCTCATCTTCACTCTTAACTCAGAATTAGTAACATATGCAGGCATATTAACTCTCTCATGTAAGGCGACTGCTCTCTTAACATTAATATTATTATAATATGACATTTTATGAGCTTGTGCCTGGTTAAGAATACCTTCAGCAACAACATGGAAACTCTCAATATCCTCACCATACTCAGAGAATGCTTTCCTGTATGCACCAGATACCACCAATACAGATGTCCTATCTGCACTATCCTGCGAAACGAAATCTCTAAGTTTAGCTCTACCCTCTGGAGTACTCATCAAAGTCTTAAATTCTTTTTTATCCCAGAACTTTTCCTGTGTTATAATCTTCTCACGAAACAACATACTTAATACATCTGGATTCTCATCAAGTATCCTATTGAACTTCCTTCCAAACTTCTGGTATTCTTTATTATTGAAGAAATGTCTACCCCTTTGATACTCATCACTTACTTGTAATATATTAACAAGCTCTTCAGAGACTACTCTACCCCATACACCAGGAATTTCTACATCTCTATCGGTAAGATATTTTACTTCAGTAGAAAGTCTATCTGAAATATCATTCATACTCCATGCTCTACCTTCATCCCAATTCCTGCTTGCTATTAGATTATCCATCCTTGTTAGCCTACCATATATAGTATCATATACACCAGCCATGGCTTTATTGCTGAGTATATCACCATATACTTTGCCCTTACTATCGTAAACAATGGCACCTCTAAATGCCTTACTTATTAATAGATCTATTAACTGATGTCTGTTAAGCATACCAGCATAATCCCCTGCATCAGCTGCAAAGTTCAAAGCATCTCGTGCATAGTATCTAAATTCTTCGCCATTATCTTTGGAAGCTTGCCACTTAACATAGAGTTTATCAGCTTTAATAGGTTCTTTCTTTCCCTTTATCCTTCTTGCGTTAATGCTAGCCAATGTTTCAGGAGATAATTCTTCAACCCACTCACCACCTTTCTTTGCATTAACAAAAGAAAACAATGAATGGATACGCCTTCTGGCGTTTGCAGCAACACCCAATAATTTATTACCAGCACGCGACCCCATGGAAACTTCCCATAAAGTTAAAGGATCAAACATACCAGGAACACCCTTCTGCTCTTCTCTTAATTCTTTAATATTAAAGTCCTCTAGATTAGTTTTTACATCTCTAAGGATACCCTTCTTATCCACCCATTCGTTTCTATTGTTTCTAATAGCTTTCATGAACCCCCTGTCCAACCCATGGTAAAAGAATGCAGAGTCACTATCAAGATCAGCACCACCAGAAGCTATCATATCCTTATTATGAATAATCATGCCAGCTCCTTGTCTTCCAGTAAATCCCTTAAACTTTAAAGATCTCATACCAGAAATAGAATCTGATGGAACACGAATAATGCCAAAAGTAAGTTGTTCTTCCAGGTCTGCTAGCTTAGCAGGGTCTCTCTTCTCTAAATCTTTTCTTACTCCCTGATAATGCTTCCACGCTGACTCTAAACTCATTCTCTTGCCTTCATATGTGATCTTAAACTTTTTAAGAGCATCATTGAAATAAAATTCACCTGGCTTCAAGTCCAGTCTCCTCATTAACCATGGGTCAAAAGGGTTTAGAAATGCCTTACCACTCGAAGGCATAATAGGTCTTATAGCTTTATTGACTAGGTAATTTCTTAAGACAGTATCAGTTAATTTTTTAGTAGGCTTAAACTCTATCATAGATGGGGATCTACCGCCTATTTGTAGTATCCTATCAGCAGAGCTATAAAATTCATCCAGCATTTTCTGCTCAGCAACTCTCTGAGCTACATCAAATTCTACTATAGTCTCACTATCTTGATCTAACAACCCTCTCTTACCAAGTTTTAACATATGATCCCATAGCTTTCTATATAGAGGACTGTCAGAAACAGTAGTTTTACCCTCTTTGCCACCAGTAACAATAGCCATAATAATATTATGATCTAGCTTATCTACATCTATATTCTCAACAAGCTTCTCTAGCTTAGCTATATCCTTAGAGGTAACATTCTTTCCAGCAGCTTCTAACTCAAGAAACTTGTGAGCACGCTTATTATTAACTGGATCACCCCTTACGGACGTAAGTAAGATATCAGTATAGATTCTATCAATAATCTTAGGGTCAACCTGCTCTGCAAATAAATTAGTAAGCATCTGCCTGACTGCCATAACCTCTTTCATGGCCCCACCAAATGTAGGATTATCATATACCTGCAAATTGAGAGTAACATCCTCAAGAGGAATCTTATATGTCTCTGGTGTCTTGACATATTTACCTGTAGACTCATTATAATATCTCATCTCATACTTGTCTTTACCCCTCCTATGCAACTTCCAGTCATACTTTTCCCTCAACCCTAATTGCTTTACAGCAGTATTATATAATATTCCGTGCACAGGATCAGACATGCCTGCCATATGTGCAGACTCTGCCTTTCCAGCCCTGAAATAAGCATACTTACCTAAGATCATTCCACGATCTATTTCAGATGAATGCATAAATCCTTTTAACATATTACCCTTAACAGGAAGGCCACCGTCCTCTATCATTCTATCAAAGAAATCAGCACGTACCGAAAACACCCCATCTAAATGATGCTCAGCTAAGAAATTCTCCACAGCCTTGGTAAGCTTACCGCCCTTACCTTGTCGATACCTCTTCATCATTATATTTTTCTTGCCAGCAACATAGTTTCCTACAGAAGAAGGTGCAGAATTTGCGATGACAATATTCATTGCTGGTCTACCATCTACAGAAACACCAAGATCAGGTATATGATCTTGGTACATATTAATATCAAGACTAGGCTCTCCAGAATTAAGTATCTGCATACGTTTATTTAGAGATACTGGATCAGAAAGAAACTTATCAGGGTTCTTTGCTATAACACCAATGTCCTTAATCTTTTCCATTGTAAGCCTAGCGTGGATATTGGATACTACCATATGAGCGTAAAGAGCTTCAGCCTGTTCTGCTGGCATCCCAACCTTCTTCATAAAAGAACTAAATACATTTCTATGTTTCTTGTAATCAGAATGTGCCTTTACTTTTGGATTAGCTTTATTAATCCTAGACATATACTGTTCAGCAATGGTTACAAAATTATCTCCAGGCCTACCCTGTACTAATTCAGCATAGATCTGCTTGTCTTGGTCTTTTACACCAGCAAAGAAATATCTTCCCTTTGCTGCTGCTGCTGCAAATACCTCTGCAATCTCCCCAGATCCCATATCCATATCAAATATACTTTGCACAACACTTCTATCTCTATCAGGGTTAACAACCTTAGTCTTATTTTCAAATCTTTCTACAATCCACTTCCATTGTCTCCCAAAAACCTTATCAAGAAATGAATCTGGTGTCATTTTTAATACATTTTTACCAGCACCATCTAAGTCTCCAGACTTTTCTAATAATAATGGGTCATCACTCCTTACAAAATGACCTTCATTAAGACGAGTATTCTCAGCTGTTCTTACCCAGTAACTCCTTAAGCCTTGATACATCCTAGTATTACGATCAATAGCAACGCTAAATTCAGAGGATATATCCGCAAGGAAGCTATTCCAACCCTCTTTACCCCCTGTTGAAAGATTGCTTTTAGCAATCTCTGATACTCTTTCTTTAACAAGTCCTCTATTAGGTATATTGGGATCAGTGCCAGCAACAATCTGCTCCACTATCATATCTAAAGGCCGAGCCAAATGTAGAGTGGAATCATGTTCATTAATCACCTCTGATGTTTGAACGGACTCACTCTTTTCCGAGGTAGGGAGTTCAAGCATGGGTTCTTTAGGTATACTTGGCTCGACTACAGGCTTGTCTATT
>CEPZ01053277.1_pt1 | contig 18934 bp, 21 predicted proteins | sample 530461 | NCBI WGS metagenome assembly CEPZ01 (sample SAMEA2620106, study PRJEB7988) | marine metagenome | isolation source: saline water (ENVO:00002010), including | reverse complement strand
CCCATGCTGTATGCTTTTTCAAAAACACCAACACCCTTTTTTCCATCCAGAGCTTTTGCAATATCTTCAGATGGGAATGGCCTGTAACAGCGGATTCGAAGTACTCCGACTTTCTCGCCAGCTGTTCTGAGCTCATCTGCAGCATCTTTTGCATTTCCTGCTGCACTTCCCATTGAAATCAGAATGTATTCAGCATCTTTGGTATTGTATTCTTCAATCAAACCATTGCCGTATTTCCGACCAAACTGCTTTGCAAATTCATTATGCACGTTCTTGATAGTGGTTTTAGCAGAAAGTAAGTCCTTGTGAAGATCCTGTCTGAAGCCTTGGTAGTATTGCGGAAATGCATAAGCGCCCATTGTAAGCGGATTTTTAGTATCTAATTTGACTGCAGAAACCCTTTTCGGCAAAAACTTCTGCACCTCAGTTATTTCTGGAATATCTAGTGGCTCAACAGAGTGAGTCAAATAGAATCCATCCATACCCAAAATTGCTGGCAAATTAACTGCTTCTGAAATTTTAAAAGCCTGAATTGCAAGATCAACTGCTTCCTGATTATTTTCAGCATAGAACTGCATACAACCAGAATCCCGTTCAGCAATACTGTCCTGCCAGTCATTCCAGATACTGAGTGGTGCGGAAAGTGACCGGTTTCCAACAACAATTAGCATTGGTAATCGCATTCCAGCTGCGCAGAATAATGATTCGTGCATGTATGCAAGTCCTTGAGAAGAAGTTACGGAAATTGCCCTGCCCCCAGCTGCAGAAGCTCCGATTAATGCTGCAATTGAAGAAATTTCAGCTTCAGTATTAACATAAGACTTAAGCTCGCCATTTGCAAAAAATTCTGAAAGATGCTCGCCAATATGAGTACTTGGAGTAATAGGATAGCAAGCTGCAACATCTGGCTCGCAGTTCTTAATTGCTTCTGCAACTGCTATTGAACCTTCTAATGTTTTTTTCATTTCTTCACCTCAAGACTCATTGTTATTGCCTTTGACGGGCATTCCTTAGCACAGATTCCGCATCCCTTGCAGTAATTGTAATCAATAATTGCACCAGTTTTAGGATCAATATTAATGCATCCTTCTGGACAGAAGCTTGCACAAATACCGCACTTTGTACATTTCTTGAAATCAACAGTAGGCCTGTAAGTGCGCCAGCTGCCTGTTTTGTTCTCTACACTGGTTCCTGGTTTTGCATTTGGCGGGTTCATATCTTCTCCTCCTGGTTAAAGGTTGGAGGTTGGGGGTTGGGGGTTGGAGGACTTTTCATTGCTTCACCTCTGCATAACATTCTTCAAGAGCCTTAACATTAGATTCTCCAAAATTATCCTTAACAACCTGCTTGAGAGATTCTAATTTAACAATATCAGTAACTTTTGCAAAGGCGCCAAGCATTGCAGTATTCACAATAGGTTTTTTAAGATGCTTGAGTGCGCTTTTGGTTGCATCAACATAATGGACGCTAGCGGATTTCAAATCAGGACAGGTATGACAGTTTACAACAACATGCCCGCCTTTTTCGAGACCAGAGAGAACATCAACATCCTTAATCAAAGTTGAATCAAGAACAACAACAGTGTTTGGAGTATAAACATTCTGGTAAGACCGGAACGGTTTGTCAGAAATTCTGCAGAACGCCTGCACAGGCGCTCCCCTTCGTTCAACACCAAAGAACGGGAAAGCTCGAGAATATTTGCCTTCATGCCCTGCAGCTACAGCTAGTAGATTAGCAGCAGTAACAGCACCTTGGCCTCCTCGGCCGTGAAAACGAACTTCGTATATCATCAATAGTGTTTATCTAAACACAGTATTTAAGCATTATTAATAGAAAATCTAAAGAAAAGATAGCACTACGGAAATTATATAATAACTGAAAAAACCAACAGATTAGGATCACAATGGGAAAAACACCAACACTTGATGACTTCTTTGGCGAGAAAGCCAGAGAATATGAAGAGAATAAAAATCTAAAGAAACTGCAAATAGAGACAGTACATAGAGCACTTGATCTTCTGGAAGACAATAATCCGAATATAAACATTGAAAAACTGCTAGACATTGGATGTGGAACAGGATGGAGCATGGAGATTATGAAAGAAAGGGGATATACAGATATTCAAGGCGTGGATATTTCAGAAGATATGCTTGCATTTGCACGAGAAAAAGAATTTGAAGTACAGCAAGCAGACATCAGGGAGCGACTTCCGTTTATAGATGAGGAATTCAGGAGCATAATTGCGATTTCAGTAATGAATTTTGTTGAAGAAGGTTGTAAATCAGAAAATGAAATAGAGCAAAGGTATAAGCATGTTGCAGATGAAATTTTTAGAATACTAAAACCTGGAGGAAGAGCAGTGCTTCAGCATTTTAAGAAACCAAAAAATGTAGAAGAACTTATGCTAACACAGTTCAGGCACAAATTCACAGGCGGGGTTATTATTGATGATGAAAATCTGCGAAAAGAGAAACGATTTTTAGTAATTGACAAACCAATATAGCATTAACTTTATAAATCCAAATCAAGAGGATATTTGTAATGAATTACAGAAAAAAAGCAAGTGATGACTTCAGATTTAGTGTAAAATCAGAGAGGCCGGAGGACACAATGACTCCTGAAGAGTTTTACCAGACTGAAGATGGCCAGCATCATGCAACTACGTCAGGAATGCGAAGAGTGCAGACATTGCTAGCAAAGAGATTGGAAGAATTACTGGAAATAACACAGCCAGGCAAACACCTTGAACTCGGCATTTCAGCAGGGTTTTCAGCAGAATATTTCCAAGAAAAAGGGCATAAGGTGGAAGGTATTGATGTTGCTGAAAACATACTTGAAATTACAAAGGAAAAAGGTTTCAAAGCAAATGTGGGTGACATGAGAGACCTGAAAAACATTTACAAAGAAGGAGAATTTGACACAGTAAGTTCAATATCGGCGCTCCAGTGGCTTAAAGGCGATGCAAAAGATTTGAAAAAAGTTGCTGAAGGCATATATCATGTTCTAAAACCAAATGGAAAAGCAGGAATTCAATTTTATCCAAAAGACAATATTGAACTTGATACAGTTAAAAAAGCATTTGCAGATCACTTTGATGGCGGAGTGGTTATAGACAATCCAGAAAATCCTAGAAAGAGAAGGATTTACGTAATTTTAAAAAAAAATAAGTTTAAATACCACTAGTAATTAGCACAACTCATGAAAACCAAAGCACTCATGATTATTGCAATACTACTAAGCGCTATTTTTATAGCAGGCTGTATAGAAGCTCCGCAAGAAACTCCAGACACAGGAGCTGTTACAGAAGGAGATGGACAAGTGGAAGATGTTCCTGATGAAATTGAAGCAGAGCCGGAACAGGAACCAGCAGGAACTGAGTGCTCAACTGATCCTGACTGCAAAGATGATGATTATTGCACAACTGATGCTTGTGTAAATGGAAATTGCTTTAACACTTTGATAACCGGATGTTTGCAAAAAAGAGAAGCAGAGCCACGCTTCCTGGAAGTAAATCTAGGAGAAGATGAGTGGATTAAGATGTATGCAGAGAACTGGAAAGTTTATGAGTGGACAATTCGGGATGTGAATGACACTGTTTACTACATGTTCCCAGACTTTACAAAATTGAATGGTTATGTCACACTCCACAGCAGAAATGGGCTTGCAACAGCTGCAGACTGGTACTTATATAAGGAAGATTTCTGGAACCCAGGAGACACTCTGTTCTTGAAGAACAAGAAGGGCGAAATTATTGACCAGATAACTGGGGAGTAGAGTAGCTGATAATATTCTGAGTAGTTTAATGGGAATGTGGAGTGTAGTAAATTAGAATGTGGAAAGGATAGCGCAGAGGACAGGATTTGAACCTGCAATCCCAGAGGGACTCGCTTTCGAGGCGAGCGCAATACCGAATTATGCGACCTCTGCAAAAGTTTAGCTAAAACTTGCTTAATTTAAATTCGCAGAAAACATCGAAAACAGTACTCCCAGGAGATGAAATAACACCCCGGACCATTCCGTCTTCTACCCACAATGCAATAGTTTTCACGCTAACATCCCTAAGGCACATATCCTGCAGAATATTAACATGATTATCTCTCAAAACTTTTTCAGAAGCTTCCCAATTATTGTCAGCCTTTCTCTCCCACAAAGACCCGCCGTCCCTACTTCCACCAATCATCACAGCCATTATTTCATTAGAACCTGTGACATACATCTTGGAAATCATACTCGCAAGAGCACCTTGTGCAAGTGAAGGGTTTTCAATATGCAAAAGCGCTCCTTTATGATTTCTCTTGTCATACAAAATAACAATAACGCAATAAGATGCAGATTTTTCAAGAAGAACGGCATTTTCCTTGCGCATTATTGGATTGTCCTTAGCCATATCCTTTCGTGACATCTCCTCCCTTTTTTTCTTCCCAAGAATATGAAGTTTTGATTCCAATTTTCTAAATTCTTTAGGATCTTCAGATTCTAGGAGAATGTCCCATTTGTTAAATGTCATACTAAAACTATAAACTAACTCTTTAATAAACTTAACCAGAACTATTTCTTCTTCTTTGCTCGTAATCGTGGGTAGTGGCACTCTCTGCATTTGGCCTTCCCCAATCTAATTCTCCGCTTATCAATACGGTTTCTTGCCTGACATTTCATGCAAATGTACATGTTCTGGAACAATCGTGCATTTGCTTCTGGGAATTTTGCCATTTTAGTATCGAATAGATAATTAATTGTGTTTATAAAGTTTATCATGTTGGTTCGGGCGTTGGGCCTTAGGCGTTGGGCCTTAGATCCTATTATATTAATACTAAAGCCTAACGCCAGCTCAATCAACTCTGTTAACTCAAAACGCCTAACGCCTGATTAAACTGTTACATGCCTACTTGAATATCTCTGAGCCAGAATACTGTGTGAAGCATGCACAACTGCTTTGTTAACTTTAGCTTCATCCCAGCCCCAGTGCAGAAGCGAGTGCTTCACCTGAACGGAATTATAGCCGCCTTTCATGTTTTGATAAACATACCTGTAAAGATCCAACATACCAACAACTTCACCCACTAGCTGCTCATTATGACCAGCGTGAATCAATGTTTTTTTAATATCTGAAAGAGCTGTTCCAAGTCTTAGCTGATGCTTCACAAGCTCCTTAATCTGCTCTTTGTTCTCCAGCATAATCTGATACTTGCGATTTCTTAAAATACGATGCACAGAATATCCACCTGCTGCTGCAAGAGAAGCTACAGACCCGCCTATTGCAAGCTTTGCAAAAGAGTCCATTACTACCGGCAGTGCCATGGATAATTAGTGGTTTCCGGCTTATTTATGCCTTTTTGTCCAAGCAGGCCTTGACAAAATGCACAAACAGCGGTGCTGGCGACTCAACCCTGGACTTGAATTCAGGATGACCCTGTGTTGCAATAAAGAACGGATGTTTTGGTAGTTCCAGAATTTCCATTATTGGAGACTTTGGAGCTTTGCCAGAGAACTTCAAACCATTTTTCTCAAGAACTTCAATATATTCTGGATTCAACTCATACCTATGCCTGTGCCTCTCATGAATCAGGGTATCTCCGTAAATTTTGTGAGCAAGTGTGCCTTTTTCAATTTTACATGGACAGGAACCGAGCCGCATTGTAGCGCCCATATTTATTCCTTCATATTGGTCAGGCAGAATGCAGATTATCGGATGCTTTGCATTTTTCTCAATTTCCACAGAATTTGCGCCTTTCAAATTGCAGGCTTTTCTAGCAAAACCAACAGCTGCCATCTGGAAACCATAGCAAAGACCTAAGAACGGAAGTTTGTTCTTTCGAGCATAATTAATTGCAGTGATTTTTCCTTCTGCACCTCTTGAGCCGAAACCACCAGGCACAAGCAAACCATCAACCTTGTCCAGAATCTTCACTTTCTTCTTGTCTGTTTCAAAATCAGTTGTTTCAATCCACTCAATCTCAACTTCGCAGTTGTTAACAGCTCCTGCATGCTTGAATGCCTCTAAAATACTAACATAGGAATCTGAAAGTGCTGTATATTTTCCAGCCATTGCAATTTTGACTGTTTTCTTTGGCTTAATCATTCTTTTAACAATTTTGCGCCATGCACTAAGGTTCACAGCTTTTTTGCGCTTCAATCCGAACTTTTTCATAAGCTTGCGGTCCAATCCTTCTTTTTGCAGAAGCAATGGAACCTCATACAAACTCTTGCAGTCGGGATCTGAAATCACATTCTCAGCCTGAACATTACAGAAGTTTGCAATTTTCTCTTGAGTTTTCTTATGCAATCTTGATTCTGATCTTGCAACAATAAAGTCAGGCTGTATTCCAGCTTCCTGTAGTCTCTGCACACTGTGCTGAGTTGGCTTGGTTTTCTGTTCTCCAACCACACTCAGAACTGGAACTAAAGTAACGTGAAGGAATGCAACATTCTTATCGCCTTCTGTCAGGTGCAGATGTCGTACTGCTTCTAGGAAAGGCATGCTTTCAATATCCCCAACAGTTCCACCGAGCTCTACAATGCAAATGTCAAAACCTTTTGCAGCCTTGTGGATTTGGTCGCGAATTTCTCTTGTAACATGAGGAATAATTTGAACAGTTTTTCCAAGGTATTCTCCTTTTCGCTCCTTGTCAATTACTGCTTTGTACGCCTTGCCAGTTGTGATATTGTTATTGCGTGAGAGGTTTATATTGAGAAAACGCTCGTAATTTCCAAGATCCATGTCGCATTCTCCGCCGTCATCCAGAACAAAAACCTCGCCGTGTTCAAATGGATTCATGGTTCCGGCATCAACATTAATGTAGGGATCAATCTTTACAATAGTAACTTTAAAACCAGCAGCTTGTAGAAGACGTCCGATAGAAGAAGAGACAATACCCTTACCAAGGCCGGATATTACTCCGCCGGTAGTGATAATGTATTTGGTTTGCATACTGATACGAGGTTAAGGGGGTATAAAAAGGTTATTGATGCATATTACTTAACAGAATAAACTGAAAGAAAAATAACAATATACCATAATGTTGCAACTAGCCAGGACAGGTAACAGTTGGTCTTGCACAAATTAAAAACTGCTTTTACAGATTGCTTGGTTCCCATTGCTTTGACTTTTCTATATACACCGAATTCAATATAACCAGTAAGGAAAAGAATTGCAACTGAAAGAATAAGCTTGAAAGTGAATACAAGACCATCGCTTGGAAAATAACTACCCAAAATCGACAAGGAAATTCCTGAAACAGCAAGAGCAGCAATGCTTGTCCAAACAATATTCATAGTTGATCTGCTTATTTTGAAAACAGATTCCAGAAGAGCTGATTCAGATAATGCTTTTTTGAAAAGAAGTGCAAGGACAGTTGCTCCACTGACCCCTCCAATTAAACCTGCAAAATGCAAAACTTTCATGAACTCCAATATCATTGTCCCAAAAAAAGCTTACTCCCGTATATTTAAATACCTTTGCAAGATAAACAAAATTAATGAACCATTCAACAAAAACAGGATTCAGTTTTGGAATCACAACAGCAGTGATTACTACGCTTGGATTAATGGTTGGACTGAATTCTGGAACAAATTCTCAGCTTGCAGTTATTGGCGGAATTTTAACAATTGCAATTGCAGATGCGTTTTCTGATGCACTTGGCATTCACATTTCTGAAGAATCAGAAGGAAAACACACTGTAAAAGAGATCTGGCAATCAACTGGAGCAACTTTCCTAACTAAAATGGTTTTTGGACTGACGTTCCTCGTTCCTGTTCTATTTCTTCAGCTTTCAACAGCAGTTATAGTAAGTATTGCCTGGGGGATGTTGATTATCGGGGTTTTCAGCTACTATCTTGCAAAACAACAGAAAATAAATGCATGGCGAGTAATTCTTGAACACTTGCTGATAATGTCAGCTGTTATAGCAATAACTCATTATCTTGGTATTTGGATTAAAACAATGTTTGCCTAAAGCTTCATTCTTTTTAAAAGCAAGGAATTGGTAACAACACTAATAGAACTGAATGCCATTGCTGCTCCAGCTAATATTGGTGAAAGAAGCCATCCAGTGAATGGATAAAGAATTCCTGCTGCTGCTGGTATTCCGAGAGTGTTATAGAATAGTGCCCAGAACATGTTTTGCTTGATTTTTCGCATTGTTATTTGGCTCAACTTGATTGAATTTGGAACATCAAGCAAGTCATTCTGCATTAAAACAATATTTCCAGTCTCCATTGCAACATCTGTGCCAGACCCAAGGGCAATTCCGATATCAGCCTGCGCAATAGCTGGAGCGTCATTAATACCGTCCCCGACCATAGCAACTCTTCCTTTTTCCTGCAATTTCTTAACATAACCAAGCTTGTCTTTTGGAAGAACTTCAGCAAAAACATTTGTGATTCCAACACTGCTTGCTATTGCTTTTGCAGTAAGCTCATTATCACCAGTAATCATGTAAACTTCAGCTCCAAGGTCTTGAAGAGCTTTTACAGCCTGTTTTGAAGTTTCCCTGAGTGTGTCTGCAACACAAATTAATCCAAGAACTGTTTTTGAATCAGAAAGAACCATTACAGTCTTTCCTTGTGATTCTAGTTCTGTAATTTTAGTGAGGTGCTCTGAAATATCAACTTTATTTACCTGCATGAGCTTCTTGTTTCCAAGTAAATATTTCTGAGAGTTTATTGTTCCTGTAACTCCGTGTCCTGGAACTGCCTTGAACCAAGAAACCTTGCCCAATACCATATTGTTTGCTTTCTTGACAATTGCATCTGCAAGAGGGTGCTCTGACGCTTTTTCAAGAGACGCTGCGATTTTCAAGACATCCTTGCCAAAGGAGATAATATCAGTAACTTCTGGCTTTCCTTTTGTAATAGTGCCGGTTTTATCAAGTATTACATAATCGAGCTTGTGTGCGGTTTCAAGAGCCTCTCCGCCTTTGATAAGTATGCCATTCTGCGCACCTTTACCTGATCCTACCATTATTGCAGTTGGAGTGGCAAGACCTAAAGAACATGGACAAGCAATAACCAGAACTGCAACAGAGGCAATTAATGCAAATGATAGTTCAGCAGAGAAGATGAAGAACCATGCAATAAAGGTGAGTATTGAAATTAAAATCACAATAGGCACGAAATATTTGGAAACAGTGTCAGCAAATCTCTGAATAGGTGCTTTCTGGCCCTGTGCATCGTCGATGAGCTTGATTATTCTTGAAAGAGTTGTGTTAGCCCCGACTTTAGTTGCTTTGAAAGTGAATGAACCGTGTTTGTTTATTGTTGCAGACAAAACTTCAGACCCTTTTTTCTTTTCAATTGGAATACTTTCGCCAGTAACCATACTCTCGTCAACAGAGGAAGTTCCTTCAATTATAATACCATCAACCGGAACCCGCTCTCCTGGCTTGACCATTATTATATCTCCGACCTTCACATCATCAATTGGAATGCTCACAAACTTGCCATTTCGCTGGACATTGGCGGTTTTCGGGCTTAACTGCATCAGCTTCTTAATTGCTTCAGAAGTTCTTCCCTTTGCAATTGACTCTAAATACTTGCCCATAATCACAAGTGTTATCAAAATTGCAGATGTTTCGAAATACTGACCAGAACCAGGACTGAAAAGCACAAGATAAACACTGAAAAAGTATGCAGCACTTGTTCCAAGAGCAATTAGCGAGTCCATGTTTGCGCTTTTGTTCTTGAGTGCAGACCAGGTGCCTTTATAGAACTGCCAGCCCACAATGAATTGAACAGGAGTTGCAAGCACCCACAAGATATAATCATTATACGGGATCATAATTCCCATCCACATGAAAACCATTCCAATAATAAAAGCAGGAATTGCGAAAATCAAACTGAACAGAAATCGTTTTTTGAAGTAATTCACTTCCTTTTGCTGGAAATTTGAGTCTTTGAGTGTGTCAGCTTCTGTTAAAACTTCAGCTGAAAACCCAATTCCTTTTATTAATTCAATTAATTTAGCATCGCCAATCAACGCAGAATCGTGCTCAACAATTGCTTTTGCTGTTCCGAAATTTACACTAACTTTTGAAACACCTTTTTCTTTGTTTAATGTTGTTTCAATATTCGCAGCACAGCTTGCGCAGTGCATTCCAGTTACTTGGAGTGTTGTTTTAGTCAAGATTAACCACCACAACCGCAGCTTGACTTTCCGCATGACCCAGTTCCACCACAGCTTCCGTCGCAAGTGCTGGTAGGAGCTGACTGTTTATTAAGGCTTTCTGCTGTTTCAGAACTTAGGATTGTTGCAGGGTATTCTTCAAAAACTTCAAGCGAAAGCATTTCAGTTTTTGTTGTTATTCGTTCATCATATTTCACTTCAAAATTCTCTGGAAAACTGAATTTTACAAATGCAATTCCAGGAAGTGTTTTCAGCTCGCTTGTAATAAGAGGAGCATGTCCTGGGCATGGAATATCAACTTTCATGTTCAGAGTTGACAAATCAGAATCTGCAACACCAACTAAAGCTCCAGTTGGACTTAAATTAGCAAGCATTGGGAACACAAAGAAGAATAACACAAGGTTTATTCCGACTGTTATCCCATACATTGTAAACAGATATCCTTTTTTGCGTTTAATTCCCTTAATTGAAAGCAATTTGTTCTTTCTTAAGTAAATTACAGAGGAAACTGTTGCAAATCCAATTGAAATCAGAATCAGGAAATGGAAAATATACCGATTCATCAGCAATGGCCTGAAAATACTCATTGCAACTGTTGCCCCAATTACAGATGCTATAATGAAGCCAATACAGCCAATATGCGGGATAAGGCCGTAAGCCAGCGCCTGTTTCCAGGTCTGCTCTTTCTTTTCAGAAGAATATCCAAGTTCACTGAGTTTAGAAAGAATATTCTTCTGATTGGTCTGGTCTGAATAGTATTCAACAGTGACCTGATTTTCAAGCAGGTCAGCATTTGCGCTTGTGACTCCTTTCATAGAGCCAACTCCCTGCTCTATTTTCTTAACACAGCTTTCACAGTGCATTCCTTTTACTGGTAAATTAATTTTTTTCATTTTTTAACCTAAAGTGCATTCACTAAGTCTTGCAAGCTCACTCAGTGATTGTGTTCCCGAATACTGCTCCCCATTTATGATCCAGGTTGGGTAGCCAGATACTCCAGCATCCCTGCAGTCTTGTTTTCGTGTGTCGCAATTTACATAATCAACTTTCTTGAACGACTTTCCAAACAAGACTTTTTGATCTTTGCAGTGAGAGCACCAGTCAGTGCCGTACATTTTAATTCCCTTGTTTGTCAGACAGTTTGCAAGATTGTCATACTCGCCTGGTCCAGTTGCTGACTTGAACAAGCCGTAGCTTGACAATCCGATTATCAGGCCGACAATGACCAAAGTTGTTATTGTCTTGGTTTTCATGAAATAGTAGTGTTTGAAACAGCTTATATCCTATTGGATGAAACTAGTTTCAGTCCGCGAATACTTGAATTGGTTAAATTTGCGAATTGGTTCTTAACTGGCGCTCCGGACTGTAGCGCATACGACATGAAGCCCCGTTCGCTTCGCGAAGGGGCTTAAGCCCTTTACTTCAAATTGGTTCGGTCTGGTTGAGTCAGGCTCACGAACTTGCGTTCGTTCGCTATTTCGCCCTAGCTAAGCCAAGAATCTTAATTAATTCACATCTTTTGCACAATTCATTCATAGTCGGCTCTTTGCAGACTGCGCAGTGCTGTCGAGTTTCAAGTTTTTCAGTTTTCAAGTTTTCTTTCTTCGCCCCCTCGCTCCTTCGCCCCGTCACCCCCAATTTTATTTGTTCTTGGAGCTTTGGTAATATTTTCAAAAAGTTTCGAACAAGTTTCTCTTTGGTCCCTGGTTCTTTCTTTTCCAATTCTGCAATAAATTCCCGGGCATCGCTTCTGAAAGCTCCATGCGAGCAGGGACAAGGATCATAGAGTACTGGGAATTTTTTTGCTTTAGAATATTTTCTGATTTCGTCATTGGTGCAGAAGAATAACGGCTTGATTCTGTGAACAAATTTCTTATTAGGACAGTTTCTTTTTGGCCCGAATCCGAGCATTAATTCTGGATTGCCTGTAAAGAGATTCATTAAAAGAGTTTCAGCTTCATCATCAAGATTGTGACCAGTTACAAGTTTTGTCCCGCCTTGCTCTCGTGATTTCTTGTTTAAGAGCCAGCGTTTTATTACTCCGCAAATCATGCAATTATTCAGTTTCTTTTTGGATTGAATTCCCATTCGGATATGACAAATTGAACAACCGAATTCTTTCCGAATATTTACAATATTTAATTTGATTTTCTGCTCTTTGCAGAATTTCTTGGCGTTTTCCAGATTATCATCAGACCATTTCCCAATAAGCAGATCAATTATCAGGCCTTCAACATTGTATCCGAATTTCTTGAGAAGGTAGAGAACAACTGTTGAATCCTTTCCACCAGAGCAAGCAACAATAATCTTGTCTTTTTTAGTTGCTAATTTATAATCCTTGACAGTGTTTCTCACTTTGGTTTCAAAATCGTTCATAAAATCCATTTTAGTGTTTTAGAATAACAATATTAGACATTCCCCTGCGCTTTCGCTCAATCAGATTCCTGCCTTCCAGCTTGTCCAAAAGTCTGGTTACTTTCACTTTATTGAATCCTGATTTTTCAACCAGCTCTGTCTGGAAAATTGATCCTTGTGCATCTATTAATTTTTCAAAAACAGTCTTTTCATCAATGGAAAGTGTTGTGAGAACTTTATTGAAATCCTGTTGGGGAAGTGTTTGTTCTGGTTTTGGCTTGAAAACCATTTTGTCAAGCTGTTCTGAAAACACTAGATATAGACCAATTAGAATGATAACACCCATTAAAATCAAACTGATGTTTGTATGAACATTTATTGACTGCCACATTGGACAGGATTCGCCATGAGAGCAGGTAACATTTACAATATTTGTCAAAGCTCTGTTGAAAAGCAGAGTAACTAGACCAATGACTCCTGCAAGACCGAGTACAATAAAACCTACAATACGGTTTTCCATAAAATTCAATTGAAAAGTTTGTATTTAAAGGTAGTGGATTAGGAAGCCAACCCGGCTTTCTTCATAATTTCTTCAGCACGCTTGACTGTTTGCTCGGATTCTACTCCTTTCTGAAATTCAGATTGGTACTCCTTATATCTTGCAAGAATTTCAGTTTCAGCAGCGTTTTTGATTTTTTCTTCATCAACAAAACCTTCAGAATCCATATTGATCCCCATTTCAGTTGGAGAAGTTACCCAAGCTGATTCTTCTGGATCCAGACGAGTAAGCAGCTCTTTTAAAATTTCAAAATTCTCAACATCACGGTTGTAATTCACTGACTCTTCTCCAGTTTTCTTTTTGTAATAAGGATCAATCATATTGTAATCTCCAAGGTCAGCAGTTGCAGCTTCGTATGCAAGGTTGACTGGATGTGTTAATGGAAGATTCCAGATTGGGAATGTTTCATATTTTGCATATTTAGAGAAATTTTTAGCTTTGTAATCATGATATAACTGAATCATGCAAATTCCCATTTTTCCAGAACCGCCGCCAGGGCCAGTAATTGCAACTAATCGTTCTTTGAAATTGGGTTTTGGTTCTTTTCCAAACCCTTGGTCACTTAATATGTGATCAATGTCTTTTGGATAATTCGCTATTCTATTGAAAATATTATTAGGAATTCCCTGTTCATCAAGCTGTTTTTTGAGAATGTCTGCTTTTTCCTCTTTGTTGTAGATTGTAATTGCAACACTAGAGACCTTCAAGCCGCGCTCTTCAATGTTTTTCAAGTCTTCGAAAACCTGTTTGTTGTAGACCATGCCAGTGTCGCTGTAAAGCCGTTCCCTTTCAAGGTCAGGAGCGCTGATACAATACACAAGCTCAAGATTTTCAGAAATTTTCTCAAGAACTTGGAGTTTGGTGTCTGGCTCGTAGCCGGGGAGAACTCTGGATGCATGGAAGTCTGTGCAGAGCTTTCCGCCGATTTCTAAATAGAAACGGTTCTCAGATGTTTTTAATCGTTTTAGGATTTCTTCAGATTGAGCTTGTACGTATTTTTGGGTGTTGAATGATTTAGGCATTTTTTATTATTTCTCCAACAATTCTTTCAGCAGCTTTGCCGTCCCACAACTCAGGAACGCCAGGCTCAGGAGCAGTCCCATTTAAGAAAGTATCAACAGCTGAAAGGATTTTTCCTCGGTCCTGACCAACAACCACGCTTCCGCCAACTTCAACTGTTACAGGGCGCTCTGTTTCTCCCCTGAGAGTTACGCAAGGCACTTTTAGAATTGTAGATTCTTCCTGAATCCCACCAGAATCTGTAAGGATTATTTTAGCATTTGAATTAAGTTTCAAAAAGTCCAGATAGCCCAGCGGCTCAGTAAGCTGTAGTGAATTCAGTTTTTCTGTTAATCCAAACTGCTCAACCATTTTCTTTGTGCGCGGGTGGATTGGAAAAACAATTTTGATGTTCTTGGAAATTTCTGCAAGAGTGTCCAGTAATCCTTCCAGAACTTCCTTTTTATCAACATTTCCAGGTCTGTGCATTGTCAGAACAGCGTAATTCTTTGCTTCCAGATTCAAAGCTTCCAAAACTTTAGATGACTCTGCTTTCTCCAGTGAATTCAGCAAAGTGTCAATCATTACATTGCCAACAAAATGAACACCTTCAGTAATTCCTTCTTTTTTCAGATTCTCATTAGCAGAATGTTCTGTTGTGAAAAGCAGATTTGAAAGCTTGTCAACTACAATCCGATTGATTTCTTCAGGCATTTGCCAGTTGAAACTGCGCAAACCAGCTTCAATATGAGCCAGCTTGATGTGCAATTTAGAAGCAACAATTGCTCCTGCAAGTGCAGAATTGCAGTCACCAACTACTAAAACCAAGTCCGGCTTCTGATCAATCATTACTTTTTCAAGCTCTACCATCATTTCTGCTGTTTGCTGAGATTGCGAACCTGCCCCGACACCTAAATTAACATCAGGTTTTGGAATTCCAAGTTCATCAAAAAAGAGTTTGGACATATTTTCGTCATAATGCTGGCCAGTGTGAACCAGAAAATGAGTTACATCTTCATGTGCCTTCAGAGCATCTGCTATAGGCGCAATTTTCATGAAATTCGGCCTTGCCCCCACTACTGACAAAATTTTCATTACTAAACTGAGTTGGTTGGAGTATAAAAAAGTTGGGGAGAACATCCTAAATAAACTCACAAAAGTTAACGAAATTTTATAAAGAGTAAACGCTCTCGCTAAAAAAGAAAAGGTACTGGAGTCTGATAACAGACCCAGCTGAGAACCAGAATGGACCGCCCAAGTCAATCAACTTGTAGGTTAAACCAATATATAAATTTGCCGGGGTGCTGGAACCTGGTAACATGCCCAGTTGAGGACTGGGGGTGGACCACCCACGTCCTATGCAGGTTCAAATCCTGTCCCCGGCGTTATGGTCCATTAAGAATACCACCGATTTCTAATACACAAACTATTAAATACTAAATTTTGATGTCCAAGGTATGATTAAAGTAGGAGTGATAGGAGCTGGAAAGTGGGGAAGGAATCACGTTAGGGTTTATTCTGGAATACAGAACTGCGAGCTGGCTGGAATAGCTGATATTAACCCAGCTACTGAGTCACTTGCTAGTGAATTTAATACTAAATTTTATTCAGATTACAAGGAAATGTTAGGCGATGTTGATGCTGTTTCAATAGTTGTTCCAACTGATTTGCATTATGAAATTGTGAAGGAATGTATTGAAGCAGGGAAGCATGTTCTTGTTGAAAAACCGCTAACTAAAACTTCAGAAAGATCTGCAGAACTGCGAAAACTTGCAGAAGAAAAAGGAGTTTACTTGACTGTGGGCTACCTTTTTAGATTCAATGCAGCTGTTCAGGAATTGAAGAAAAGACTTGCGGAGATTGGAGATATTCAGTACATCACAGCACGATATATGCACTCTAACAAACCGCCAAGGAAGGACATGGGTGTTGTTTTCAATTTCGGAGTTCACTTAATTGATATGCTAAGCTTTGTTTTGGAGAAGGAACCGCAGAAACTCTTCTGCAAATCCAAAAGATTCTTGTCGCAGGATCGCGAAGATGCGGCAATTGCAACTTTGGATTATGGAAACTTCATGGCAGAACTTGAAATGAGCTGGCTCCATCCGCTTAAGAAACGGGATTTGTGGGTAATTGGTTCCAAGAAAAAGATTTATGTTGATTTGCTAGAACAAATAATGACAATTTACCCAATTCAAGTTGATTATGCTGGAAACAAAATCGAGCCTGAGCAGACTATTGAAATTCACAAAAACGAACCGCTGAAAGACGAACTAACAGCTTTTGTAACTTCAGTTGAAAGCAAAGACTTTTCAGCAAACACTACTTACAACACTACAAAACTCTGCGAACTCTGTTTAAAATCAGCAGAGCAAGGCATAGAGGTTTCAAATGAATAAAACGTATACTAATGTAAAAATAGGAGAGAACAGCGAGCTCGGCGGAAACAATGAAATCGGAGTGCCAGCTAGAGGAAGGAAAGAAGGAGAACTTGAAACTGTTATTGGGAATAATGCAGTTATTAGGTCTAATACTGTTATTTATGCTGGAAATAAGATTGGAAACAATCTGCAAACCGGTCACGGGGTAATGATTCGAGAAGAAAATGAAATTGGAGATGATGTTAGTATTGGAACAAATTCTGTAATAGAACATCATGTTAAAATCGGAAATAAAGTCAGAATTCACTCCAGTGTTTTTATACCGGAATACACTGTTTTAGAAGAAGGCGCCTGGATTGGACCAAAAGTTGCAATTACAAATGCAAGATTTCCGCTTGGAAAAGATATTAAGAACAAACTAGAAGGAGTTACAATTAAAAAGAATGCAAAAATCGGAGCAAATGCAACAATTCTGCCTGGTGTGACAATTGGAGAGAATGCGCTGGTTGGTGCAGGAAGCGTTGTTACGCAGGATGTTCCGGATAATTCTGTTGCAGTCGGCAATCCTGCAAAAGTGGTAAAAAATATAAATGAACTTTCTTATCCAGATGGAGAGAAGCCATATGATGCTGTTGGCTAGTAGCTGGTGGCTCGTACCTTTTATTGCGAGAAAAAAGGTACAAGCTAAAAGCTTAACCAACTTAACCAAACAAGCCAAGAGCTGAATAAAGAGGACAAAAAAATGAAAATACCTTTAGTAGACTTGAAAGCGCAATACAGAAGCATTAAGCCAGAGATTGATGCTGTTGTCAGTGATGTTCTTGACAGCGGCTGGTATATTATGGGCGACAGAGTTAAGGAATTTGAGAAAAGATTTGCAGAATACTGCACTACAACCAGTTCTATTGGAGTTGGGAATGGCACTTCTGCACTCAGACTGGCAGTTGAAGCTTGCGGAATTGGCGAAGGTGATGAAGTTATTACAACTCCACATACTTTTGCAGCAACTTCTGAAGCAATTGTATCCTGCGGTGCTAAGCCGGTTTTTGTTGATATTTACGAGAAAACCTACAATATGGATTTTGAGAAAATCGAGGAAGCTATTACTGACAAGACAAAAGCAATTCTCCCAGTTCATCTTTACGGACAAACCTGCGATATGGATCATATTATGGAAATTGCGCAGAAGCACAACTTGAAAGTAATTGAAGATTCTGCTCAGTCTCATGGTGCAGAGTGTAATGGAAAAAGAGCAGGTTCAATTGGAGATGTTGGATGCTTTAGTTTTTATCCTGGAAAGAACTTGGGAGCTTGCGGAGATGCTGGTGCAGTTACTACTAATGATAATGAGATTTCAATGAAAATCGGGATGCTAAGAGATCATGGCAGGAGCAAGAAGTATGAGCACAAGTATATTGGAATGAATGAGAGGCTGGATGCAATTCAGGCTGCTATTTTGAATGTTAAACTGGATCATCTGGATGACTGGACAGCTAAAAGAATTGAAAATGCTGGAATTTACACAGAATTGCTGGAAGGAACAGATGCAATTCTGCCTTACACTGCCCCTTTTGCAAAGCATGTTTATCATTTGTATATTATTCGAACTCAGAATCGAGATGAGATTAAGCAGAAAATGAATGCTAAAGAGATTGAAGCTGGAATTCATTATCCAATTCCTCTGCACCTTCAGCCTGCATTCCAGTATTTAGGTTACAAAGAAGGAAATTTCCCAATTGCTGAGAAAATTGCTAAAGAGATTTTGACACTTCCGTTGTATCCTGAGCTGACTAGAGAGCAGATGGAGTTTGTTGTTAATAGTTTTAAAGAAGCTTCAGGTTAATTGCAGCAAGAACAAGGTTTCTTAGGCTTAGTCTTTTTCTTAACCCAGTTATCAAACTTTTTCCAAGTGCTTTTCTTTTTTTCAGGCATTAGATTTCTCCTTTAATTTATTGTAGCCAGGACAGGTTTTACACTTTTGATCTTCACTATTGCCTGTTTTGTATTCATTAATAGCTTTTTTCAAAGCAGAAATTCCGAGTTGTGAGCAGTGCACTTTCAATTGAGGAACTTCTCCAAGAACATTCAAAACATCCTGAAAAGTGAGTGCTTCAGCTTCTGCAATTGTTTTGCCAATTACAATCTCGCAAAGAGCATCTGAAGCAGCTATTGCAGCAACACAGCCATAAGTCTGAACAGAAGCATCAATAATCTGGTTGTCTTTTATTTTCAGGAAAATTTTCATAACATCTCCGCAAGCAGGATTGCCAACCTGACCAGTAGAGCTAGGATTAGCCATTGCCTTCACGTGTTTTGGGTTTTCAAACCTTGTTAGAACTTTTTTTGAGTACATAATCTGCAACTTTCGCTAATGGCGAATACCTCCTGAGTTTTTTCACAACTTTCTGCAATTCTGCAAGAACATAATCAATTTCTTCTTCAGTTGTGAACCTGCTAATAGTGAGTCTGAGACTGCCATTTGCTTCCTCATCTGTTAATCCAAGTGCTTTGAGAACATAA
>CEPZ01088405.1_pt1 | contig 18937 bp, 19 predicted proteins | sample 530461 | NCBI WGS metagenome assembly CEPZ01 (sample SAMEA2620106, study PRJEB7988) | marine metagenome | isolation source: saline water (ENVO:00002010), including | reverse complement strand
GGTGGTAATGTTCTTGTTGATGTTGACGGAACACAAGAATCAGTTTCTGCAGATACAACTAAAACCGTTAATGGACTAGAGATTAAAAACGATGATACATTCTACACAGATGATAAAGCTGAGAGATCAGCATTTTTAGTAGTTGGTAAAGACGCTACTGAAAGTTATTCTGATGGAGATGAATACATCGGTGAAGATGAGGATGATCCAAAATGGATTTGGGACCTTGGAAATTTGAATACTAAAGGAACAACAACTGTTAGTAATTCATACACAGCTCAAATAAATGCATCTAATTCGGGATCATTTATTGGTATAGAAAATGATTGGAACTATAGAGATGGCTCAGATTCTGATGCTATTGAACAAGGTTCTTGTATTGACTTACCAAACAGCTATGTAAGTATTTGTCTTGACAGTTTAACTGTTGCAGATGATAACTACTTTGATCTTACACTGGAATTAGTGGAAGGTATAGACTTGACTTCAGATACTAAAGTACCTGGTCTTTCAAATGCAAATGTGTTACATGTTAAGGCACAAAAAGATGATCAGATAAAATTAATTCAATCTGGATCTGGTTTGGGTAATATCTCAGCTGATAAAGAAACAAAAGAATTATGGTTGACTGATAATGGTGTATATTATCACGATAAAGACTTGAAGAAGAAGACATTTGCAGGTAATGCAACTAGTGGTGTTGGATTTGCTCAGATTCAGTTTGACGATACAAAATCTACAAACTTAGTGTTGAATAGAACAAATACGCCTACTGGTCAACCACCTGGAACTGCAAATATTACAGGTTGGGTATTGCAACTGGATGCTGTTGGAGATTCAACTGATGACTTAACTGCACAAAGAGATACACTCTATACGTCTTGGACTAATTCGTCAGGTGGAGTAACTCAATTAGGAGCAACTAAATCTAGTGAAGAAGCTGGAGAAGTTAATTGGGAAGGTACTAATGTTGGTACTAAAGATGAGAACCATAGAACGAGATATGGTACTATCATCAAAGACCCAAAGAGTAATGGTGCAAGTGATAGAGTTGAATTAAGCATACCTGGAGATCAAGTACAAGTAAATGTAGTTGTTAAACCAGGAACTGGAGCAACTGTTGTTAGTGGTGGAAGTAGTGGTGGAGCAGCGATTTCTACATATGCTACAGCGCCTGACGCAATGTTAGACACAGAAGTTACTACGCCAGCAAACCATAACTTAATTTTGATTGGTGGACCTGCTGTAAATAGACTAAGTGCACAGTTCTTAGGAAAGACTTATCCGGCATACGGAGCAGACTCTGGACTACAAGAAGGTGAAGCTGTCCTTGAAATAAAGGACAATGGAGATAATGTTGCATTGGTTGTTTCTGGATGGACTGGAGACGATACAAGAAGAGCAGCAAAAGTCTTACAAAGCTACAACGCATTTAGTTCACAATTGAGTGGAACTTCAGTTAAAGTTGCTGGAACAGCATCAAGTCCAACAATTGTAACATCGGCTTAATAGCCACCCTTTTTTCTTTTTTTATTATATTTTTTAAATTTTAAGAGAAAGTTTTTTTAATGTTTAGATTTTCTAATTTACTATGGACAAGAAAAAAATTATTTTTGGTTCAATTATTATATTTTTAATGGTAAGTAGTGTGTTAGGTTTTATTTTACCTTATGGAAATGATTCTAGTGGTAATAATGGTAATTCTGTTAATGTAAATGGAGTAGAGATACAACAAGCTAATAATGGTCTTTGGTTTGTTGATAGAAATGGAGTGCAAGTTGTTTTTAGTTATCTTCCTGATACATTAGTGGATATTATAGTTCCTGAATTTAGTTTTTTTACAGATAAAATGTATATTATATTTGACCCAGAAGATAATGATGAGAGCTTTAATTTCTTGATGCAGAAAACTGCAGTTGGGCTAACATCTTTAAGCATACGGCCTGTATTTGCGTGTAGTGGGGAAGAGAATTGTGATTTAGATATTCCTGTTAGAGATTGTAATAGTGATGCTATATACTTAAAAAAAGATAATCAAAGTGAGAGTTATATTGATAATAAGTGCCTAGTTTTACAAGGTGATGATATTGAACTTGATAGATACATTGATAAATTAAACTATAGATTCCTAGGGATAGAATGAATGAAGAAACTAGTTTGAAGAATAGAAGAATAAATAATTTCATGTATGTTATAGTGTTTTTTATAGTTTTATTAGGGAGCATTTATCTTATTGGTGGTGTTTTCTTTGATAATGAGTATTCTTATAAAAATAAAGAAACAGGAGAGAAATTCCCTTTTACAACAAGAGAAATTAATGATGAGCTAACTATGCATAAATTGACTACATATACTGTTTTTCAAGGAATTGGGCATATTTATGATACTTCTTTTAGGAATGGACCTAAAGAATTAGAGGATTTATTTATAGAGGATGATGTAAGAAAAAAAATAATTAGTAAGGAAAAGTTGTTTATAACTATAAATCCAGAACTAGACGCTAAGGCTGTTTTAGCTACAGTTGAAGTTGGAAGAGTAGTGGGTAATGCTGAGTGGGGTATATTTAAAATTCCTACAGAAGTTGCTACGACTGTTGAGACTGGTACTTCTAGACCTGTTAAGACTTGTAAGAGTACTAGTTCAAGGATAGGTGTTATATTGTTTAGAATTGGAGAAACAACTTCAGTTACATCTGAAGATGAATGTATTATAGTTGAGGGTAAGGACTCTGATGAATTAATTAAAGCAGCTGATAAACTTGCTTACACTCTTTTAAATGTTTTACCAAGTAACTAGTTACCTAAAAATTTATAAGGTTCTATTTTCTATTTTATACTATGCCGACGTCGCATAATCCGGTATTGCGCCAGCCTTGAGAGCTGGTTTCCGAAAGGATATCTTGGTTCAAATCCGAGCGTCGGCGTTTATTATAAAGTTTTATTAATTTTATTGTTTAATTTATTTTATGGAAAGTACACCTAAAGTTTTAATTGGAGTTCCAGTATGTAATTTATATGAATATTGTTTTGACGAGTTCTTAGAGAGGATAAGAAATTTAAGTTACAAGAACTATGAAATTTTACTTGTAGATAATTCAAAAGAAGAAAATTTCTTTAATAAAATAAAGTCTTTAGATGTAAATGTTAGAAGAATACCATATTTAGAGAAGATGAGAGCAAGAGTTATTGAAGCTCATAATAAATTAAGAGAATATATGCTAAGTAATAATTTTGATTATTTGTTAGTTTTAGATCAAGATATTATAGTTCCTAAAGATGTTTTAGAAAAATTACTTTTTAGAGGGAAAGATGCAATTTCTGGTTTGTACTTTGGACATCATCAATTGCCTAATGGAGAAAATAAAGTAATGCCTTTTGCATGGGCCTTTATGAATAAAAATCAAGGACATTGGGGAGATGTTAGGTATTTGAATGATGAGGAAACTTGGAATGATAAATTAATTGAGATAGCATTTTCTGGTATGGGTTGTGTTTTTTTAAGTAAGAAAGTAATGGAGAAAATAAAATTTAGATATGATGAGAAGATAGATTCATGGGATGATAGATGGTTAGGTTTTGATTTAGCTAAAGAAGGGGTTAAATTTTATTTAGATACTAATGTTAAATGTAAACATTTATATTTGAAAAGACCTTTTGATTATTGGGAAATTAAAAAGAAAGGATTAGTTTAGTTTTGATAAATTTTATTTGTTTTATCCTCGATAATATCCCAATTATATTTTTCTGCTGTGATTTTATTATTTTTTCTAAATTTATTTGATAGAGTTTTATTATCTAGAACTGCTATGATTTTTTCTTTTAAAGTTTTTAGATCATTATATTTTACTAAGAAACCATTGTAATCATCTTTCATTTCATAAGGTATTCCATTTACTGGAGAAGCTATTACTGGTACTTGAGATGCCATGGCTTCAAATAAAGTTAGTGGAAGACCTTCTCTAAATGATGGCATAGCGAAAACATCTGCTGCTTGATACATTTCTGCTACTTTTTTTCTATCTCTTATTGGAGCTAAGATTTGTATTTTTTTTACACCTTTGGCTAGAGAGATAACTTTATCTTTAATCCCTTCATCTGGACCTACAAAAATAAAATCAATATCTTTTCTTTCTTTTAGAATTTCTTTTGCTACTATAACTAGTTTATCAGGACCTTTTGTAATGTTAAATCTTCCAAAGAATAAAACTAGTTTATCTTTTACGTTATGTTCTTTTTTGAAATTATTATCTTTAATTTGTTTGTATAATAATTGATCCACACCATTTGGGATTACTTCTATTGGTGTTTTAGTATATTTTTTAATGAATTTTAATTCCCAAGGCGTTATTGCTATAATTTTATTATTCCAGTTTAAAGCTAAACTACTGAAAGTGCTGTATGTTAATTTAATTAATAATTCTCCTAAGAAAGATCTATTTATATTAGTCCATGGACAATGTGTTGTGTGTACTAATTTTGTATTTGTTAATTTTCCAACTAACGACGCAAGGAAAACATGAAGATGACCAAATACATGTGTATGAATGATGTCAAATTTTTGTTTGTATAGTTTTAGAAAAACAGATGGCCAAAAACTTGCGAAATTAGCAACTTTAAAAAAATGATAAGATCTATGTACGTGTATTCCATCTATAAGCTCGTATTTTTTTTTAATCCTAGTGTTTTTATCCCAATCTGAAGTAAAGACATGAACTTCGTTTCCTTTTGAGATTTGTCTTTTACCTAATTCTTCTACAACTTGTTCTACTCCACCTATAGATGGTTTGTAGAATGGACATATATGGGCAATTTTCATAGTATTTGGTCAAGAAATAATTTTATATAGCTATTTATGGGCTAATGATTGATATAATTTTTCTAGATCTTTGGATATATTTTTCCATAAGAATTCTTTTGATTTTTTTAGATTGTTTTTAATTATGATTTCTTGTTGTTTTTTGTTTTTTAGTATTTTGTTTAAGATGGATTCTAATTGGGTTAAATTGTTAAAATCATATAAAAAACCGTTTTCATTTTCTTTTATTAAGAATTTTCCACCTTCTGTGGTTGTTGAGATTATTATATTCTCTTGAGCCATTGCTTCTAACATTACAATTCCAAATGCTTCCCAATCACTTGGTAAGATAAATAAATTTGATATTTGTAGTATTCTTAGTTTTTCCTCTTCTGAAACTTTTCCTGTAAAGATAATTTGGTTTTGGACTTTTAGATTTGTTGATAGATTTTCTAGTCTTTTTTTATCTCCAACGTCTTGGCCTATTGCAATAAATATTAAATCTTTAAATTTTGGTAGTAGTTTTATTATTTGATCTAAGCCTTTGTATTTGTCAATTCTGCCTATGTAAGATATTACAGTTTTATTTTTTAATTGTTTTTCTAAATCTAATTTTTCATTTATTTTATTAAAGGAATCTTCTTCAATGCCATTTGGAATAAATTCTATTTTATTTTTTTTAATTCCGAGAGTTGTCATCCATTGATATTGGTAAGGATTAACTTGAATTACTTTATCGTAAAGATTATTTATTGGTTTTTCTAGGCGTTCTGTTATATTTTTTATTAATTTTAAATGTAAAGGATAAATGGTAAGAGCCATGAACGGGCCATGTGGTGTGTTTACTAATTTCACATTTTTATTGAATAATTTAAGTAGTAGAATTATTAAATCATGATAAGGAAAACCTAGACTATGGATGTGTAGTATATCTAAATCAGTATTTATTACTTTTATTAATCCTGGTGTAAAGCTTAGATAATATTTGTATTTGAATAATGTTTTATATCTGTGAATATGTAGATTGTTAATAATTTCGTAACTTTTTGTGTTTTCTGGTTTAGATGTATAAATATGAATTTCATGATTTTTTGACAGTTCTTTAGCTAAGTAAAAACAATTATTTTCAGCTCCACCTGTTGTTGGGTAGAAATTTTCTATTAAAAAACCTATTTTCATAGGATAAATGAATTAAAAATATTTTTAAGTCTTGGTATTGACTGTATTTTAATGAATGATATAAAGACTGTTAAAGATTTTAATTTTGAAGGAAAAAGAGTTTTGATTAGAGTTGATTTTAATGTTCCATTAGATGAAGGAGCAGAAATAATTTCTGATAATAAGATTAGAGAATCTATCTCTACAATCAAATATATTCTTGATAATAATTGTAAACAAATTGTTTTAATGAGTCATTTGGGAAGACCTAATGGTTTTGATGAGAAATTGAAAATGAATAAGATTTCTGAAAGACTAAAAGAGATTCTTGAAATAGATCTTGTAAAAATGGATGATTGTATTGATATTGAGATTCCTAGTGATAAGAAAATTGTTTTACTTGAAAATTTAAGATTTCATAAAGAGGAAGAATTGAATGATCAAGAATTTGCTAAGAAACTTTCAAGACATGGAGAGATTTATGTTTATGATGCATTTGGTAGTTATAGGGAACATGCTTCAACTGTTTCTGTACAAAAATATATTCCTAACTGTATGGGATTGTTAGTTGAAAAAGAAATTTCTAATTTATCTTTAGAAAATAAGGAGAAACCTATTGTAGGAATTATTGGAGGATCTAAAATATCAACCAAATTTCCTTTAATTTTTAAGTTGTTAAGGAAAGTTGATTATTTATTGGTTGGTGGTGCGTTAGCTTATGTTTTTTTGAAAGCAAAAGGATATGAAATTGGGAAAAGTTTTAGTGATGATAATTTCTTAGATGATGCAAGAGAGTTAATGAAAAGTAAGAAAATAATATTACCAATTGATATTAATTGTAAGAATGAAGATAAAAATATTAATTTAGATATTGAGAATATTGATATTAATTGTGAAGGTTTGGACCTTGGAGTTAAAAGTATTGAATTGTTTAAGGAATATTTAGATAAGGCAAATACAGTTATTTTTAGTGGTCCTTTAGGTTATTATCAAGAAGAGGAATTTGCTAAAGGAACTTTAGAGTTAGGAAAATATTTAGCTAATAGTGATAAGACTATAATAATCTGTGGAGGAGACACCGAAACAGTTTTAAATAAATTGAAGAGTAAATTTACTTATGTATCCACAGGAGGTGGAGCAGCTATTGAATTTTTATCTGGTAATAAATTAGCACCAATAGAAGCATTAAAATGTTAAAAGTAAAACTAGTTGTATGGGATTTGGACAATACATTATGGGATGGAACTGTTTTCTATAAAGATAGAGATAATGTTAAATTAAAACCTGGGACTGAGGCAACTTTAAAAGAAATTACTAAAAGAGATATAAAAAATAGTATTTGTAGTAAGAACTATTATGAAGATGCTGATAAGATGCTTGAGAGATTTGGAATTAAGAAATATTTTGATAGTGCTGAAATAAATTGGGGATTGAAATCTGATAATATTAAAAAATTAATGCAGAAATATAATTTAACCGCTAAGGAGATTTGTTTTGTGGATGATGATGCATTTCAAAGAGCTGAAGTTTCATCTCAAATTCCTGGGTTAAATATTATTGAAGTAAAAGATCCTTTAGATATCTTAGATTTAGATTTTATGAAATTGGATAGTGAGACTGATGCTGACAAGAATAGAGTTAGTTTATTGAAAGAACAGAGAGATAGAGAGCAAGCTGAAGAGAATAGAGATGGTAATTATAAGGATTTTTTGAAGAATTGTGGAATAAAAATGACTATAAGAACTGTTGAGGAGAAAGATTGGGAAAGAGTTGTTCAATTATTTAATAGAACTAATGAATTAAACGTTACGGGAAATAGATATGAATTTGATAAATTGAAGAAATCTTATGATGATAAAGAAATAGAAATTTTCGTTGCTGAATTAAATGATAAATTTGGCGATTATGGTTTGATTGCTGAAGTTATGGTTGATACGAGAACAAGTGAATGGGAGATAAAAGATTTAACTGTTTCATGCAGAACAATGGGAAGAGGTATTGGAAGTGCTTTGCTAATTGCTATAATGAATTATGCTAAAGAAAAAGGTGCTAAAAATATTAAAGGTATCTTAAAAGAGATTGAGAGTAATTGGAGGATGAAACCTTTGTATTTAAAAAGAGGATTTAAAGTTATTAATAAGAAGGAAAATGAGATAACTTATGGTTATTCACTTCAAGATGAATTACCTGAATATCATAATTGGTTGGATATTGAAAGAAAATAAGAATAAACTTATAAATATTTCTCATATAAATTATAGTTATGGCAGATCAAAATATATTATCTTATTTAACAAATAAATATGATGGAAAGTATAATGAAAGAGAAATATGCGAAATACATGACTTGTTATTATTGCCTATGGATGAAATTTCTTTACTACCAGAATCTAAACAAGATGTAATGTATGAAATTTTAAATGATCAGCTTAATCTATTAATTGATTCTATAAATAAACTTAGTTGTGAAACTAAACCATCAATAGAATCTTTAAGAAAATTAAGTTGTAGATCTGACTAACAATGGAAATAAAATGAAATTAAAAGATAAAATTGCATTAATAACAGGATCTTCTAGAGGTATTGGAAAAGTAATAGCTATGGAATTAGCTAAAAAAGGTTGTAAAGTTATAGTAAATTATTCTAAGGATAAGGACAATGCAGAAGAAGTTTCTAAATTAACTAATGGAATGACTTTTAAGGCAGATGTTTGTAATGTTGAAGAATGTAAAGAAATGATTGGTAGTATAATTTCTAAATATGGGAAAATTGATTTTTTAATTAATAATGCTGGAATTTCACAAGATAAGACTTTTAAGAACATGGGAAAGGAAGAATGGGATAAAGTTATTGATACTAATTTGAATAGTATGTTTAATGTTACTAAACCTGTTGTAGAGGAAATGCTTAAGAATAATTATGGTAAAATTATTAATATATCGAGTGTTTCTGGACAAATAGGTTTCTTTGGACAAACAAATTATTCTGCAGCTAAAGCAGGTGTTATTGGCTTTACGAAGGCATTAGCTAGAGAAGTTTCTGGTAAAGGAATTACTGTTAATGCGGTAGCTCCTGGTGTTATAGATACAGGATTAGGAAGTGCTATTCCTGAAGATGTTTTAAGTAAATTTTTAGAGAATATACCTTTGAAGAGAGTGGGAAAAGCTGAAGAAATTGCACATTCTGTAATATTTTTATTGACAAATGATTATGTTACAGGACAAGTAATAAATGTTAATGGTGGATTGTCTATTTAAGGATTTAACATTTTATGTAAACCAGTTCCTTCTATGACTATTTCTCCATCTTGATTTGTACATGTTGTTCTTACCATGACTTGTTGTCTATCTAGTTTTGCTAGTATTTCTGATGTTGCTGTTATCTCGTCGTTAATGTATACTGGTTTTAAGAATTTTAAATTTTGATCTAACCATATTGAACCCGGGCCTGGAATTTTTGTTCCTACAACATTTGATATTAAACTTGAAGTTAGAATACCATGAACTATTTTTGTTTTTAATGGTGTTTTAGCTGCGAATTCTTCACTTACGTGTATTGGATTTACATCATCACATATTTTTATGAAAGCGTCTACATCTTCTTGAGTTATTTTTTTAGAATAAGTTCCTTTCATTCCTTCTTTTAATTCTGAGAATTTAACTGGTTCCATTTTTTAACTTTGGTTGTGGTAAATATAATCCCTTATTTTTCCCTAAATTTTTTATATCACATTTATATGTTGTTACCCATTCTTCTAAAACATCTAAAGTTTTTGGGAGTATAACTGATTTGTTTCCCATTTTATTTTGTTCAACAATAAATTTTTTTAAATGATTATAATCATTAGGGATAAACTCCAAATCTTTAAATTCTACCTTAATTGATTTTATGTTATTTTCTACTGAGTTTTTCCATTGTTTAAACCAAGATGTCATCTCTTTTTGGCTTAATTTTAAAGATGTTATAAAGGATACTGTTAAATGATAATTTTTTTCTCTTTTACTTGCTCCACTGATCCACCCTGGAATGATTCCTCCTTTTTTTATGTGATGCTCTGGTGCAATCCCTATTTCTTCAGCTAGTTCTGCGTATATTGTTGAGCCTAAGGATGGTGAACCATCTGGGCTTTCTTGTAATCCTCCAGCAGGAATTCCTAAACGATTCATCCAATCATGTTCTGTAGCTTGAGTTTTACCAAAAACAAGCATATTATCATCTGTTATAACTAGACTGTTTACATATACTGCTTGAATTTTTGAGCTATGAGAATTTCTGTATAACCCTGTATGCTGAGAGTATTTTATTTGTTGTGTATCAAAACTAATTTCTTTATCCTTCAATTTAATTGAATCAATTAGAGCACCTACCAAAGAACCATCATAGAAAGAACCTCCTACAGACTTTGATTTTTCACTTTGCTCTTTGATAAATTTTTTTAGAAATTCTTTTTCTGTAGATGAAATCTTCGGTGTATTTGGATTATAAGATTTAATTCTTATTGTTTTGTAACCATCTGCTATAATGTGGTAGGATTTAGTTGGTTCCATTTTTTAATTCTGAATATTTTTGTTTGTATTCTTCCATATTTTTTTCTAAATAGGGTGTACCAAATTTTATAAAATCTTTTGTGTCAATTAAACGACAAGTAGCATTCCCTATTTTTACTGTTTTCATTATTTCTCTTTCTTCAAATTTTAAATCTCTGTACATATTAACTAGAAAATCTACATCAGAACATTTTTTGTTTTTGTAAATGTATGTTATAGATAATTCTGGATGATGTTGTTTTGATTCTATTGTTCTATTATTAAAATTAGTTTTTTTTGTTTCTGATAAGAATAAATTTGGAAAATTGAGCTTATTTTGAATATAATGGATCATGCTATTATTTTCTGTTCCCAACATTAGAATATATGAATTTTCTAACTCTATGAATTTTTTGAAAGGAGAATTTTCATCGAAAGATGCTTTGCTGTTCTCATGATCTTTCGTTAAATACTTTGTATTATTTCCTTGTACGGAAATTGAATGTAATGGATGAATACTTCTTGATGTATTTTCTTGTTTTCTAAATGTTTCTGGTATGGATCCAGTCCAACAAAAATCAGCTAACGTAAAGATTTCTTTTGGATGTGTAAATGTTGGCATCATGATTGTTCCATTATTTACAACTTCTTTTAAAGCTTCAATAACTGTATTTGGACCATTTTCTATATAACCAAAAGAACTTAATGAAGAATGAACATATAAATTCATATTTGATTTTAAACCTATTTCTTTAAATTTTTTTACTAAAAGATTTTTATTTACTTTGGACAAATTTTTATTCTTTAGTAGTCTTAATTTTCTGTAAATCCTCTTAAAACCTTGGTAAGGTATTTTTAAGATGGAATAGGCAAAGTTCATAATTAATAGCTAATCATAGCATTTTTAAAATATTTGATTTACTATGCATATATGGATGATGGATTTTACAGCGGAAAGAGAGTATTAATAACTGGGGCAGACGGTTTTATAGGAAGTCATCTAACTGAAAAATTAGTAGATTTAGGGGCTTCTGTTTCTGTTTATGTTCATAAAGAAAAATTAGAAAATATTGGCCATATTGAAAATAAATTAAAAGAAGTTATTGTTGGTGATGTTTCTGATAAAGAGACAATAGATTTGATTGTTAAAAATAAACCCCAAATAATATATCATTTAGCTGCTAATAATAATGTTGGATATTCTATTAAAAACCCTTTAGAAGTTCTTAATATTAATTTTATGGGAACTATCAATGTTTTAGAGTCTATTAGACTGATTAAAGATAAGGAAGACTCTGATTTTGAGATATTAGTATTTCCTTCTACCTCGGAAGTTTATGGTAAAAAAGAAGTAGCGAAAGAAAGTGACTTTCCTGACCCAAGAAATCCTTACGCTGATAGTAAAGTATCCTCTGAAATCTTTTGTAGATCATATTCTCTTAATTATGAAGTACCTGTGGTGGTAGTTAGACTCTTTAATGTATATGGGCCAAGACAAGGGAACAATGTTGTTCATATTTTTACTGAACGTGCTTTAAAAAATGAAGATTTAAAATTAGATGGTGGAGGATTACAAGGGAAAGATTTTATTTATATTGATGATATTATTGGAGGATTGTTGGCACTTGGTAAATCTGAAAATGTTTTTGGAGAAAGCTTTAATTTTGGTTCCGGTACTAGCTCAAGTATCAAGGAATTAGCGGAGACTATTAAAAATCTTACAAATAGTCAATCTAATTTGATTTTTTCAGAATTAAGGCCAGGAGATAGTATTGTTAAACAAAGATTAGATATTTCTAAATCTAAAAATTTGTTAGGATGGGAACCAAAAATTTCTTTAGAAGAAGGGTTAAGAAGAACTGTTGAATACTATAAAAGCCAGCAATAGATTTATATAATTTTTTGAAACCTAAATCTTATGAAGATTGGTGTCATTCTTGGAGTAAGGCCTGAAATTATTAAGCTTGCGCCTGTATTTAGAGAGTTGGTAAATAGAAATATTGATCATTTTGTTATACATACTAATCAGCATTATTCATATGATATGGATAAATTGTTTTTTGAGGAGCTAAATTTGAATCCTCCTAAGTATAATCTTGAATGTGGGTATGATTCTTTTAAGAAACAGATTAGTTTTATGAGTAAAAGAGCTTTTGATGTTTTACAAAAAGAAAAACCAGATAACATGATAGTTTTTGCAGACCCAACTAGTGCATTTGCTGGTGCATTGGCTGCTGCAAAAGCTAGTATAGATATAAGTCATATTGAAGCAGGTTTAAGAAGTGATGATTTAAGAATGTTAGAAGAAACAAATAGAATTGCGATAGGACAGCTAGCCGATTATCATTTTGCTCCTACTGTGGGGGCTAAGCAAAACTTACTTGATGAAGGAACTAATGAAGAAAGAATTCATGTTGTTGGAAATACAATTGTTGATTCTGTTTATCAAAACATGGAAATTGCTAATAAAGATAAAAGTCTTTTAGAAAAATTAAATTTAGAAGCGAAAAAATATTTTTTAGTAACAGCACATAGGGGAGAAAATGTAGATGATAAAGAAACTTTAAGTAATATTTTGAAAGCAATGGATATGGTTTATCAAAAATATAAGCTTCCGATTGTATGGCCGTTACATCCTAGAACTAAGAAAATGATTAATACTTTTAATTTGAAAATCCCTGAATGTATTAAAATTATAGAGCCTGTCGGATTTTTAGAATTCTTACAATTAGAAACTAATGCTAGACTTATGATTACAGATTCTGGTGGAATTCAAGAAGAGGCTTGTATATTAAAAATTCCTTGTGTTACTATGAGATTAACTACTGAAAGACCTGAAACAGTAAATGTGGGAAGCAATATTGTAGCTGGTTTAAATCCTGATAAAATTTTAGAATCTGTTGAAACTATGATGGGTAGAGATACTAATTGGGAAAATCCTTTTGGAGATGGTAAATCGGCTGTAAAGATTTTAGACACATTGAAAAATATATATTAAGATGAAAATTTTACTTAATTCTAATAATAGTGGATTTCAAGCTCCTGGTGGGGGGGAGATTTTGTTAAGTAAAACTAAGGAATTTTTGTTAAAGAAAGGAATTGATGTAAAATTATTTGATCAGTGGAATGATAAATTAGAAGATTTTGATATATTACATAATTTTGGATTATCAAATAATTGTTATGATGTGATAAATGTTGCACATAATAAAAAAGTTCCTATAGCAATTACACCAATATATTCTTGGCCATCTTTGAAATTTGCTTTTAAGAGTGGAACTAACTTTAAAGACAAAGTAAAATTGGGTGGTTACGCTTTAACGCATAATACTCCTTTTTTTAATAGATTTACATATGCTTCTAAAATGTTAAATATGGCTGATAGAATAATTACAGATTCAAAGGCTGAAAGAGATGTTATAGATAATTCTTATAAATTAAATAAAGATAAATATAGGGTAATTCCTTATGCTATAGATAGAAGATTTTATGATTCTGATTCAAAAGAATTTGTAGAGAAATATGGATTAAAAGATTTTATTTTGTATACTGGAAGGATAGAACCAAGAAAAAATGTTCATAAATTAATTAAAATTGTTAATAAGTTAAAGTACCCATTAGTTATTGTTGGAGGTAAAAATTATCAAGAGGGAGATGAATATTATAAATTATGTGTTAAAGAAGCAGGAGATAATAAAGATATAATTTTCTTGGATAGGTTTGATCATGATAGCACTATGCTTGGTTCTGCGTACGCGGCAGCTAAAATGGTTGCTTTACCTTCTTGGTTAGAGAATCCAGGATTATCTGTTTTAGAAGGTGGTTTGGCTGGAGCTAATATATTAATTACTTCAAGAGGTAGCCCAAAAGAATACTTTGAAAATTATGCTCATTATGTTGATCCTTTTGATGATAAAGATATTGAAAAGAAACTTGTACTAGCATATGAGAAAGATAAAGATAATAAATTGAGAGAACACATCTTGAATAATTTTACATGGGAAGTTGCTACAGATAGAATGATTAAATGTTATAAAGATCTTTTAAATTAATTTTCTAATAAATTAATTTCTGAAAACATCTTTTTTATTTCATCTTTAGAAAGTTTTTCACTATATTCAGATATGAAAAGACTTTTGTCTATTTTACTATCTTTATTATATTGGCCATTTTTCCTAATTACAAATCTATCTCCTAAATCTTCAGCATAAGGAACTTCCTCATCGCTCATAAGTTGTTCATATAATTTTTCAGAAGATCGAGCACCAATATAATTTATTTTTATATCTTCAGGACTTTTATTTATTTTGGGTGTAAATTCTTCTATTAGTGATTCTGCTAAATCTTTTATCATTAGTGATTTCATTTTTAATACAAATATTTCTCCACCTTGTGCTTCTACAGCTGATTTTAAAACAAGATCTGCAGAATCATCTAATGACATAAAAAATCTACTCATCCTATCATCTGTTATATTTATATAACCTTTTTTTATTTGATCAACAAATAAAGGAATAACAGAACCATCTGATTTTAGGACATTCCCAAATCTGACGCAAGTAAATTTTGTTGGTAGATCAAATGTTCTTGTGTTTAACACTAATTTTTCACATAAAAGTTTAGTTGCAGGCATTACTGAGATGGGGTATACTGTTTTGTCTGTACTTATGAATATTACTTTTTCTAGATTTTCTTCTTTTGCAACTTCAATCAAATTATGTGTTCCAATTATGTTTGTTTTCACAGCTTCTATAGGGTCTGTTTCACAAAATGGAACATGTTTTAATGCTGCTGTGTGAAATGCTATATTTGCACCTTTCATAGATGATCTTATACTGTCATAATCTCTGATATTGCCTATTATATAATCTATTTTTTCGCTTTCCCCTAGTTCAGTTTTTAGTTTGTGTATGCTAAATTCGTTTTGATCAAAAATTCTTACTTTTTTAATGTCACATTTAAGAAGATGCTTTACTAGTTCTCTACCTATTGAACCACAACCACCTGTTACTATTACATCTTTACCTTTGTAAAAATCTTTAAAATTTTGCTCTAGGATCATATGATTTACAAATTGGAAGGGTTTATAAAATTTTAGATAAAAATTTTCTCTTTAGTGCTTTTATTAGTATTTTTAAGTAATAGACTGAAAATAATAATTTTGATTTTAGAATATTAATATTCGTTATTTTATTATCTTTGAATATTGGAATTTCTTTTATTTTAATTTCTTTTAGTTTTATAGTTTTATTTTCTAGAATTATTCTAGCTTCTTTGTTATTAGGGAGAATTATTCTTATGTAAATATCTTTATCTTTATTATTCGTAATTATTTTTAAATTGTTTTTTGATAATGAAATGCTATACTTTATCTTTTCTCTTTTTTCCCACCAATTGTAAAATTGGAGATAATCAGTAATTAATACGTTATTTAAAGATTTTATTTTTTTTAAGATATGTTCTAAAATTTTAGGATGTTTACCTATTCCATTGTTTGGATGATCATATAAAAATAAAGGCATTTGTTTTCTATACTGCATATCTATTAAATAATCAAAATAGGATTTCATCTTATTTTTTGTGTATAGTTGCATTTCTAGTAAACCAACGCAAGTTGGATATATTGGGAGTTGTAATATTTTTGATTTGTTATTTTTTGAAGAGGGATAAAAAGGTAAGTCATCATAACTTAAAGAAAATTCTGAACTATATTTGTAATTTAATTTTTTTAATGCTTCATTTAGAGGTTCATTCCAATGTCCAAAGGGTGCTGCAAATCCAATTGGTTTTTCTTTAAATTTTGAAATGAATCTGTTTGATTCTAGGATATTTTTGTAATTTTCTTTTAGAGAATTAAAGACTAAATGTTTATAAGAATGAGATTGTATATCTTGATTTAAATTATGTAGTTTTAATATTCCTTTTTCATGATTTTTAGAATTTATAACAGAAATAAACCAATTTAACTTTATTTTATTGTTGTTTTTTATTACATTTATTATATTATTAATTTCATTTTTGTTAAATATATCTAAATCTATTCTGTACGTAAATACTGAATTATAATTATTTGGATAATACCATAAATGAACATATGGAGTTTTTTTAATTGAATATATGTAGTGGAAACAATTTATGATTAATCTTCTTAAATCTCCTTTTGAAACTATTGAAATGTTTTCTTTTAATGCAGAATGTGGAGATGGAAGATATTGTCTTTTTGATCTACTATCTTTCATTAAGGAATTTAAATTGAATGGAAGAGCTATGATTAACCCTTTGCCAATTTTGAATTTATGTATTTTTACTTCTTTATTCTTTAATTTATAGCCATAATTTTCTATGTTTATTTTTTGAATATTCTTAAATAAATTATTGTTTTCTTTAATTGATTTTATGTAAACTTTTGATATTTTTTTACTTTTGTATATTGTATTTAAAGAGGATAAATCTGTTAAAATAATTCCTCCATCTTTTATATAGTTTTTAATTTGTTTTTTTTCTGTATTTGATGTTTTTGTGGAATTTAATATTAAGAATGGGTATTCATTAATTTTAGCTAAATTAGCGATTTCCCAAGGTGTTTTTTCCTGTTCTAATATTCTTTTCCATCCATATTCGTTCTTTATTAACCCTATTTTTACCATATAAAATTCTATTTAGAAAAACTTAAGAATTGTTCTTTAAGTGGAATTCTATGGAAAATGTATCTTTTATAATTCCAAATTATAATGCAAAGAATACTATAGGCAAAGCCATAGAATCTATTCAAAATCAAAAATATAATGGAGAAGTTGAGATAATTGTTGTAGATGATAAATCTAAGGATAATAGTGTTAGAACAATCTCTAAATATAAAAATATTAAATTAATTAAAAATAAGAAAAATATTGGTTTAGCTAGATCTTTGAATAAAGCTATTAAAATTTCTAAATATAAGTTATTATGTATAATATGGTGTGATTGTGTTCTTGCTGATAATAATTGGCTTAATGAAATAGTTAAAACATATAATTCTTCGAAGAAAATTGGGGTTGTAGCTTCAAAATTAGTTATACCTAAAAATTACTGGAATAAGTTTGATTTTTGGAGTAAAGTTGTTTTGGTAAAAGATTATGAAGTTAGTCTAAAAGATGAACAGAAAGAAGGAAGACCAACTTTATTTAATAAAAAATTATTGCTTAAAGTAGGATTATATGATTATAAAACTTTTAGAATTGCTGGAGAGGATACTGATTTAATGTGGAAGATTAAGGAAAGAAAATACAAAATAAAAACTGCAAAAGTTAGTTTATTACATTTACACGGGTTTTATAATTTATCCTTGAAGAAACAGTTATTTGATAAAGCATTACCATTAGCGGAGGCTTCTGGTGTTAATTTTGCAAGATATGGGGAGAAAAGTTTTTCTAGTAAATATTGGAATCCTATAACTTCAACTTTTTTATATTTAGCACTGTTTGTTCCTGTTTTTGATATTATAGCTATAATTCTTATTTTAATTTTAATTGGAAAATATACTTTTAGTGTTTACAAACATGTTAAGGATGTTAGAATAATTTTAGTTCCTTTTTTTAAATTTTTTAAGGATATAATAACAATATTTGGTTTTTGGAAAGGATTTTTTTCAGGCAAGCAAAAATTTTAATTTTTTATAGCTTCTATTTTCATGAAATTACAGCCAATAAATTTTGGCAATAAATAATCTATATGATAATCTTTCCAAGTTCCTGTTAGTCTTATGTATTTTTTATTTGTTACTTTAAAATCTAATAATTTTAATATTTTTTCTATGTGTTTCATTTGAAATAACATTTTATGATGTGTTTCAGGATGATCTGGAAAATCTTTTTCCCACAAGTCCGCGTGATAATTTCCTAGATGTAAGTGATATCTCCAATAATCTCCGTTATCGACAATAGTTATTAGTTTCCCATCTTTCTTTAGGTATTTTTTACATCCTTCTAAAAAATTTAGAGGATTTCCAAGATGATCAATTACACCATTTGAGTAAACTACATCGTATTCATTATGAAATTCTTTTGGTAATGTTTTGTTCAAATCCCAGACAAAATCAACTCCTGGTAATTTAATAAAATCTACACCAAATGCTCCTTTTACTTTATGATGTCCACAACCTAAATCTAAGGTTTTCATTTAAATTGTTCCTCTGGAATTTTTAAATTGTAAATTAATTTTAGTAATATCATTATTGGAAATGTTACTGCATAAAAGAAAAATGTAAAGTGTAATATGTTTAAAATAGCTGAAATTGTTACTATGTTCATTAAACCTGGTATTTTGTAAACTACAGAAGTAACTTTTGTAAATAAAGAATTTTTTAGAGTTAATTTTTCTTCTTTGTTATTTTTAGTTTTAATTTTAGAAGCTATTCTAATGGCTTCAACTTTATCTATGTTTATTAGATCTTGAAGTAATAGAAAATATGCTGTAAAGGC